>Ga0307510_10005684_pt1 | contig 14862 bp, 14 predicted proteins | sample 12_EM_MG_FD_207224 | JGI IMG/M metagenome (GOLD analysis project Ga0307510, IMG submission 207224) | Populus trichocarpa ectomycorrhiza microbial communities from riparian zone in the Pacific Northwest, United States - 12_EM | ecosystem: Host-associated > Plants > Roots > Unclassified | place...
GCCTCCACCCCCATCACCAGTGCTCTGCACAAACCCACCAACCCCACTTCCCCCCCCACTAGCCACAACCCCGCCCTCACTCCCTTCCGCTATCTGCCCAACACTCCAATTCCCGGTATCGTGATCATCATCATCACTAGAATTATGACTCTTGGTGGTTGCGTTTCCAGCAGCTGCCACACCCCGACACTGAGTCCTGAACGCGCAGCAGGCGACGGCGCCGGCGTCATCGTGCCCGCACGTGTAGTTCACCGGACAGCAAACGGAGGGTTCGGAGATTGTGGCGCAGGAGAGGTAGTTTGGTGGGCAGTTCTCGTCGGCGCGGGAGGCCGTGGTTGGGTGGGTGTGGAGCATGGCAAAGAGGAGGGTGGCTAGGAGTAGATGGAGGCGGGAGATGTGGTGGGAAGACATTGCTCGTTTGTTTGATGTTTGTTTTAGTTATGGACGTGCAAAGGCGGAAGGAGGAGGGAGGGGTTGGCGCTGGTGGGATTATATTCAGTAGTCGGGAGGAAAGAATGAAGGGAGAAAGGTTTACGTATGATACTGTAGACCTTCCCCAGCACGACACAGGGTGATGCGCAAAATAAGCTAACAAACCCACGATATCATCAACGTGATACGGCATCATATACCCTGTCTCCCTTCCTACCCCTTGTTGTCACGCCTGCGTTGTCGAAACGACAGCCCGGCCCACCGCCCACCACCCATTGGCCAATCACCATCTTTCAATTCCACCCAACCAATAAGGTTCCATCTACCCGCCTTGTCCCGCATGCTCGCAGCTTATTTTTTTCTTTTTGGTTTCCACAGTTGTGGCAGTACTGCAGTAGAGTGCTGGCTAGTGAATTGGCGGATTCACTGCCAATAGATGAGGTTTTGGGTTGGGATGCAGAAACATAAGTTAGAGATATGGGTATTGGTTTTAAATTGTTGAGGGGTTTTCTATGTTTGATAAGTTGGGATGGATGGAATGGCTGCTTTATTTTTTATTTTTTTATTGAAAAAAAAGGAACAATATTTGGAGGTGAGGAGGTAATTGGAAGTGTTGGCTGGGGGGTCTCTGGGTAGATTGCGTAGGCTTTTTGTCCGGGAGGATTACTTTTTCAGTGTTCTGTTTCTTTGGTCCACTCGATGATCACTAATATCCTCACTAATGTCCTGCTACGGCTACCCACTCTCTAGCATTCTGCCAAACACTACGGACTCAATTTATGCTGCCGGCGTGCACCGGTTCGGAGACGCCAAGGTAATTGAATCTCCGAAACCCATGTTTTCTACTTCCGAGTGATGCCCCATGACGACCTTAATCAGCCTGCCATAATACCAATGTCTACTGAACTCTCCAATTCTCCTAATAGGTTGGGGGGATTACTAACTGGGCTGATGTAATGTCTGGTCTCTTAGGGGGCCTATAAGAAGCCATCTGACAGCCAGGGACGGTAATGATCATCAGGAAAGTGAATAAAGAGGTCAGAAAAAGGCCATGCTTGCGGAAGAAAGGGGAAAAGCGTAGAAAAACGATGTGATAGATTCATGCAAAGACGCTGCACGGCTAGCACTGTAATGGCTAATCATAGAAAACCACGTGCCTGGCTGAGGAAAGGTGGGGGAGGAGTTAGTGCCAGGTTACGAGCACTATATAACGACCTCGCCCCCGGACTAGAACTCCAGATCTATTTTGTCTTCTCCGTCACCTGGGGTGCTGCACTCTCACTGATAAATCTCGGGAGAGGTGGCTTTTGTCTCTTCGGTTTCTTGTTCCCCTATCACTTCTTCCACTTGCCGTTTTCCGCTAAGGATAAGAGCTATGAACTACCGGGGTCTCCAGAGGAGTCGGGCGTGCTGATGGGAAAACCCCCAAGCTCAGTAATGTCTCTGCGAGATGGAATGGCCCAGATTACGAATGATTAGGAGCTCGTGGCCTCCCGGGCCTTGATAACCGCACCTCGGCGTTTATGATAGAGGTAGAGGGAGAGGAAAGCTGGGATTACGCTACCGCCTTAGCCAACCACTAGGCCGATGGCCTCTACAAGCAACGTTAGAGGATTAGGAGGGGAGGGCGGGGTTAGGGGTTCCGGAGCTGGGGAGATTGAGGAGGATTGTGTTCGGGCGGTGGATGGGATGAAAGGGCACGATGTAGAGAGAGTCCCGATGCGGGAGTGGGGCTTGAGAGGTGTTTAGTGGTGGAGGGCTTGGCATCGGGCGGGGGTGATCTACATTTCGAGAATGCCCAATCGGAGGGCTTAGAAGTTAGATCAAAGGTTGGGTTAGGGATGAGGGAGGAGGGCGGATTAGGACTGGTAGATGGGGTGGAATCTTGAACGCCTGTAGGCGGTGCATCAGCTATTGGCGGGATATTGGTTGTGACTAGTGGTGTCGCTTGGACCGGGTGTGAAATTGTGATAAGGGTTTGGGTGGGAGTGGGCAGACGTCGGCTGAATAGCTACGATTGATGTTGCCTGGACTGGAGGGGGAGTGGGTGGTGGAGCAACAGAAACCGATGTTGGTAGTAGTGGGGGTGAGGGCGCCTCTCTGGGGGGACCTTGGTGAATGACAACGCTTATAACTGGAGGAGCTGGAGCTGGATTGGAGGTTGGACATCTGTACCCCCGCCTCACCCTTCTTCCTGTTTTTTCGGTCATCTGCTTTATTGCTACGCGGGATGTCAGGTGCACTATCGCTACCAGGAGTATCTGGACTATCTAGGGTATCTTGAAGTCTAGGAACCGCGGTTTAATATGAAGTAAGTCGTCTGTTCAGCCTATGGGGGGTGGAAAACATACTCGATTTCAATTCTACCCTCAGAATATTCAAAACCATAACCAAAAGGCATTGCTCGGGGGCGGCAGAGATACTGTCTATCAAGAGCGATATCTCCCTCTTGAGGTCTTCATGTTAGGTATTTGGAATAACCGGGTACGTACCTCTGGGGTGAGCGGTTGGGCAGCAAATGCTGTGGAAGGTTTAGAAGGTGCACCCCACGAGCGCCAAAGCCCTCTTCTGCCATGCCCCCATGGGCCTTAATCCGCTGTTTTCAATCATCTACTCAATACTAAACATCAATTAGCCACTTTAACTGATTCACAATCAAAAACTAGAAATTCCCCAGATGCTCAACTCCGTCGCCACGGGGGCGGATCCCGAGTCGAGGATGATCAGCGGTCATTGCTACGCTAAAACCTAGGTTTATTAGGGCTTCAACTCTCTATTTACTCGAAGTGCCCAATTTGGAAATCCCGGAAGGGGGGCCCGACTCGATTTTATTTCTCAAGTCGAAACCCAAAAGTGCGCCCAAGGGTCAGTTTAAGTGAACCCCAAGTCATAACTGCTATATTAGGATAATCCCGAGTCTCCATCCCCTCATGGTTTAGAATAGTAAGAGGGGCTGGAATCGTAATGGGGAGGAGATAAATCTTGGATAAGATGCCACACTGAAGAGACAACTAGCTATCACATAGCTGCCGTAGTGTATATAAGGGATCTGACGACCCCTCTACCCCTCCCATGGCCTACTATTATGTCCTGTGCATAGGGCTGTCCTGTGCCCTTTTTAACAAGCCAATTTCCCCACAGATCCTAGTTATTGGAAGGAAATATAAGGAGAATAATATAGCACCATAAATCGAGGATAGCATCATACAGAAATTTCCCGGATCTCACTTGCCCACACCTCTCTGGTTATATCCTGCCCTTTCCTGTGCTAAACTATAGGATAGATATTGGATAGTCGAGGATCATAGGTATCCAGTGGAGGCTGGCCTCCTCCACATTGTCATTCGGGGGGATCGAAACAGGAACATGCCTCATCATGTGTTTATCCTTACATGCCTTTCTGAAGTCTGAGACTGGGAGCACCTTCAGCCATGGTATCAACCGTAAACACTAGCTTCTCTCTGAAAAACACCCCGAAGCTGCCCTAGGATATTTAACCCTTCTTAGAACGGATTCATGAGTTAAATTTCATCGAATATGAGAGAAATGCGCTGAACGGCTAGGCTGGATTAAAACACACCAAACTTGGCCCCCAAAATAGAAAGAATATGCACGGGGCCTCGCTGAGAGGGGGAGAACAATGAAGCCCTAGCGTATTTCTCATATATTTGAGTAAATACGGTGCCTGATGATAGACCAATCCCATACTCGACGCAGGTCCCGAGTGATAATTCGTGACCATCTTGATAGCCCGTGTCTGGTGTGATAACCTACCGTAACCTGGTCCGTCTGCCCTGTTCTTCATTATTTTCCAACAATAAAACCCTCAATCCCCCGACAAACCAAATCGCAGATCTTCAAAGTGCCCGGGCGCAAACCCCTCTCTCCTCTGCCCCCTCACCCCCGAAGCCTGGGTTGGCAATTGAAACCCCCCATAATAAAGTTTGTTCTAGACGTCCCCACGTAGCAACCTCGAAAACCCACCACCTTCCCTCGCTTTAGTACTCTTCCATCCGACCTCACCTACCCTTGCAAGACCGAGAAAGACCAGACGCCACCCCTCGCTTACCTAACAATAACGATCCCATCGACCACATCAACCACCACAACCACCACATATCCTCGTCACCACCGCCGCAATCACTAAAAAAACATGCCCCCCGCAAGAGCACTCCTCTTCCCCGCCACGCGGCGCTACCGTTACCGCTACATGTCCAGCAGCAGCAGCAGTCACAGCCACTATGACCCACCAAGTGGATGGTTCCTGAACGTCCCGCCGGGGGAAAAACCCGTGAAGGAGGGGTGGGAGAACGTTTTCTACTGGGGCTTCCTTGGAGGCTTGTTCGCTGCAGGAGTCGCGTACGCGTATAAGCCTGATACCTCGTACGTTTTTTCTCTCCCCTCCCCCGTTTGCTAGAATGGGAGGATGGGTGGGTGGGGGCTGATGATGTGTGAATGTAGCATTCAGACGTGGGCACTTGAAGAAGCTAGGAGGAGATTAGAGGCTGAGGGGATTTTGGAGGATCCATCGAGTACGGGGACTTCGGAGCACAAGATTAGGACTGTGTCTGGACTTGGGCCTGGGGGGAAGGCATAAGGGGTGTTCGCTCGTGGGAGGTTGGTGTTGGATAGATGGATTGGTGGACGGATGCATGGATGGACGAGGGGTGTAACTATTTGGGATTTTTCTTTTTCTTTTATCATATGTTTTCGTTTTTACTAAGCCTTTTACCCTGCAACGGCGAAAACTCAATTGCGTGGTATTTTTTGTTGCGGACGGAGGTTTCTTTTGTTCCTCGTTGGACTGCTGGGTTGTGGGTGGATTGGTTAGACTGGGTAGGGGATCACGGTGTGGCGATCTCTTCTGTAAAAAGGGACAAAAACACAAAAAAAAACAATGAGATGTATCATTTCTATTTGGGTTAGTATGGGTGCTTTCCCGGAATAATGGCTACAGTATCTTACGTCCAAGGAGAAATTGAAAAGTGAATGGAAGAATGAAAAGTTATATAAAATGGTAAAAATCTAATTTCCCCTCAACACCCCACTCCGAAACTGAAGGAAATAAAATGGAAGGAAAAAAAAGGTATCTATTTAGATTAAATTAGAGTTTGTGTTCGGGAATAACATAACTATGGGATTATTAGTTAGTATAATTATTATATCAAAGCGGGGGACGGATGGGCGGGGATAATGACCTCCAATCGCTCTCGACATCTCCGTACTGTCTCTCCTCCATCCACTTCCACAATCTCTCGGCGAGGACACCCGCTTCCTTACCCTCCTGCAGGGGAATCATGATGTCTCTAGGTGTACCACCAATACCGCCATCCCAGGCAATACGTCTGATCGGCGATACAACCGCTGCGGTTCCACTCCCGAAGGCTTCAACCAACCTGCCCTCATCAGCGGCTTTGGCCATCTCACCGACAGTGAATTTGCGCTCGTTGACCTCCCAACCCTCTTTAGTGAGATGTTCCCTCGCAAGCGCAAGGATACAGTCTCTAGTGATGCCTTCGAGAATAGTTCCGTCCAAAGGAGCGGTAACAATTTCCTTCTTGCCTTCAGGAGTGACCCATGCAACGAAGAGGTTCATTGTCCCCACTTCAGTAACATGTCCTTCTTCGCCAAAAAGCCAAAGGTTTTGATGGAAGCCGCGAGATGCAGCCTCGAGTTGGGGAACGATACAAGGGGCATAATTTCCGCCGAGTTTCATGTCTCCAACACCACCGGGCCAGGAGCGGATGTAGCGACTGGTCGCTTCAAGACTGACGGCTTTGAATCCAGTAGGATAATACGGGCCTACCGGGGAAGCGATAACAAATAGCAAAGCGCTCCCCGGTTTGCCCACACCTAAAGTCTTCTGGGTTCCAATCATGGTAGGTCTGAGATAGAGAGAATAACCCCGCTTATCCGGAATGAACCTTTGCTCCAAGTTGACAAATGTGGCAAGACATTTGGTCATCTCCTCAATAGAGAATGCCGGAAGAGCAATGCGAACACAAGATCTATTCAAGCGCCGCATGTTGCTCTGAGGGCGGAACATGCGGATACTGGGCTTTCCATTCACAGTGGAACGATAGGCTTTCATTCCTTCAAAGCACTCGAAACCATAGTGGAAAACACAGGTTGCCGGATCAAGGGAGAGGTTTTGATAGGGAGTTATCCTAGGAGGGGCCCAGCCAGATTGAGCGGTCCACTCGACTGAAAGCATGTGGTCTGCATTCTTTATTGTAAGTTTTCTTGACCGATGTCGCGGTGGGGAAAGCGGGGATACCAGTGAAGTTGCGCCCAAAGATAAGGTCCTCGGGGTTCTTCAGGGCCTTTGGTGTTTGGGTGCGTGTAATGGCCAATTTTGAAGCATCAATGTCGGGGAGGTTAGTTTGAGTGCTGTAGGCTCTCAGAACATGTGGAGTGCGAATCACCCGGAGGAGGGGGGAGCGAAGCATTTCGTGGAATGCTTAGAGATGGGTGGGGAGTTGTGAGGGAAGGGTAGAAGATAGAGAGGAGGGGGGAGGATGGTGGGAAGGGCTGGTGTAGGACTTGGTTGTCAATTGTAGGTGGAAATTGGTGACGGATGTGCTATAGTTCTGCTGCGGCAAACCGGCATTGGGGAAAAATTAGAAAACCTTTCTACGAGAGATTTTTGGACTCCAGACTTCCGTATTGGATCCAAGTATAGTGTGTGTTTGGAGGATTCTGCATTTTGTTATCCGTAGCGTGGAAAAAAAACAAGACAGACATGAAACCACAAGTTATCTTAGCATCATTAACCCCTTACCTAAGCAATGCTTTCACCTCACAGTACGAGTATTAGCTCACAGGCCCTATTATAGCTCGGGATAGAATTGCTCCTATCATCAATAAATTTCCCTACATGATACAGTCATTGTCTGCCCTCTTTTAAGGAATTTTACCTCTATTGACTGGTAGGTATGGTTTCTGGATACGGGACCAATGGGTAAAAGTATCATAAAGCTTTCATTTTACGGGCCTTACCTTTTCAACCCAAGTCTGTCTAGCTTATCGCGAGCGGAACCGCAGATGGAGTTTGAAGGTGGGGGGATTACCGACAATTGCAGGTGGCGCGGGGCTTTGGGCCCTCGAGCCGCCTTCTTAAGTCTTATCATAGGAGAATCCCCTTTGCAATGACTCTGGTTTCACTACAATTCCGGTAGTAATAAGCTTTGTTGTAATTATACCTAGGTATACTCTTGCTTCCTTTACTGTGCTATTCGATTCTCCCTGTGAGCGTCGTTCTCGGCATCTGTACTCGAGTAGATATCAGGTTGCGGAAGCGCCGATGTGGATGCTGCTGCGACTTGCTTGCGTGTTTGCTTGCTCAGCTCAGCCTCCCTTTCCTTCCTTTAATACGGTATCAACTCCTTTTGTACCACCTCAAACTTCATCCCTCCTTATCCTTTAACAGAGAGCTTCGCTCTGGCTTCTCCCGAGGAGACAGAAGATAGTGACAGAAAATGTTCTCGAACGCCCTGAAGTCGTTTACTTCGAATATAACATCAAATTACACACTTTCACCTTCCCCGACCGGCCATTCGGGGCCGTGGAAGATTTATGAGGCAAAAAAAAAGAAAAATCCGAACCAGGCGGTTAGTGTCTTTGTTTTTGAACGAAAATCCCTTGATTCAGGCGGGTCTTCCGGCGGACTTTCTCTTCGTGGGTCCACTTCCAAAGATGGTTTGAGGGCAGCCCAGGACGAAGTGGTCGACCGATTGAAGAGGGAGGCAAGCCTGCTTGCCCGCCTTCGACATCCTTCTATTCTCGAGCTTGTGGAGCCGGTGGAGGAGATGAGGGGCGGTGGGCTGATGTTTGCAACGGAACCGGTTATGACGAGTCTGGCCGTCCTACTTGCTGAGAAGGATGAGGAGGAGCGGAGCAGTGGGGGGAGATATGTTGTCGATGATGGGAAAGGCGGGCGGAAGAGGCGAGAGGTTGAGATTGATGAGCTGGAGATTCAGAAGGGGCTATTACAAGTTGCAAAGGGGTTGGAGTTTCTACATGAGAGCGCTGCGCTTATTCATGGGAATTTAACACCAGAAAGCGTAATGCTTAACGTCAAGGTTGGTCCTTCTCTTCTAACTCCAGTGGATAGGTTGGGGAGCACTGCCATCCATAACCTTTTACAGCTTACTTGAGTAGATGGATTATAGCTAACTTGTTGCAGTCCGACTGGAAGCTCACCTCCTTCTCGTTCACAGTAACGTCTGTCAATCCTCCAAATCCGGCACCCTATGACCCCCGTCTACCACCATTCGTCCAATTATCACTCGATTACGCATCCCCGGACCTGATACTTGATCAGAATTTGACGCCTTCTGCAGACCTGTTCTCTCTAGGTCTGCTGATTGTGGCGCTATACAATCACCCACACCGCTCGCCCTTAGAAACGCATCATGCAACGTCAACATATCGCAGATTGTTGGCTTCTGCTTCTACTACACCAAATAGTGGAAACAACTATCTATCTTCTCGTCCACTCCCACGGCAGCTTGTTGAGACGCTTCTCTCCAGACTGCTAACAAGACGACCGGCGGGTAGAGTTACAGCGCGCGAATTCCAGCAGAGTCCTTATTTCGACAATATACTTGTTTCAACACTGCGGTTTCTAGAAAGCCTCCCAGCTAAAACTCCGTCTGAGAAATCGGCCTTCATGCGTGGGTTACCAAAAGTGCTCCCCCAATTTCCCCGGGGTGTTCTTGAGAAGAAAATCCTTCCAGGACTTGTTGAGGAACTCCGCGACGGCTCAATGCTAGCTCTGGTTCTCCCAAACATATTCCTAATTGTAGAGAGTGCCAGTGCAAGGTTATTCTCCGAGAAGGTGCTCCCGAAGCTGAAAGAAGTCTTCGTGGGTCACATTCCAAGCACAACGGAGCATAAGACCGCTGCTGCAAAGATCGCTGAACGGGAGAGAGAGACTGGGCGTGAAGGCGGGCTAACAGTGCTACTTTCAAACCTGAATATTATCAAGGATAAGACCACTGCAAAAGAGTTTAAAGAGGATATACTGCCAGTGCATCACGCAGCACTCGAGTCCCCAACCAATGCCTTGCAAGATCTAGCCCTTCGCTCCATTCCAACAATCCTTCCAAAGCTTGACTTCCCCACTCTAAAAAACGATCTATTCCCCGCTGTGGCTAGTGTGTTCACAAAGACCTCATCCCTCGGGATTAAGATTCGCGGGCTGGAGGCTTTCAAAGTGCTCTGTTCGCCGGCTGCTGCTGCAACCTCGGACGCGCCAGAGTTAGATAAATACACCATCCAGGAAAAGCTTATCCCGCTATTGCGTGGAATCAAAACCAAGGAACCAGCTGTCAGTACGGCGGCACTGGACGTGTTCAAGGTCATTGGCAAGACGTGCGATAGAGAGGTCGTAGCCATGGAGATTCTCCCATGTCTCTGGAGTATGAGTTTTGGGCCCTTATTAGGCGTCGAGCAGTTCACGGCGTTTATGGAGGTTGTGCGGCAGGTCAGTTCCCGGATTGAGGCGGAGCAAATACGGAAGCTGCAGGAGCTTAGGACAGAGGACGAGATTGGTGCTGGTGCGGGTGACATTTTAAGCTTCGGAGGAATGCCCGGAATGAGCTCTGGAATTACAGGAGGTGGTGCAGGTGGTGGGGACGATAGCTTTGAAAATCTGGTTTTCGGAAGGGGAGGCGGGAATAAGACTCCACCAGTTAATAACGGCGGTTTCGATGCCCCGTGGAATAGCACGAATGCAAGTGGGAGTAGCACAATATCGGCACAAACGTCTGAGCCAAAGTTCAGTTGGTCCACTCCTTCCTCGACGACAAATCTCCATTCATCCTCCTCGTTCTCTGGGGGAGTATCACAAACTCGGACGATGACCCCAGAAGCTAAAGTGAGCTTCCAACCTCTGACCCCAACCTCTGCATCTCGCTCCGCCGCCCCAAATTCCACGAACACGAGTGCGTTCTCTAACCTTAACCTCGGCTCGGGTTTTGGGAGCACGGTGTCTCTGCGCCCTCAACCTTCCCCCCCACAGAGTGCTCGTAATACAAGTTCTAGTGACGGCATAGATTGGTCTGCGGCAGCAGCAAGGCGGAGCTTCCCTTCAACGACTTCAAACACAAACATCCAAGCTAGCAGTCTCTGGAACACCCCGCCATTAAAGCCCACCCAATCACCCTTGGGTGGGGGCTTCAAGCCGCCTATCCAACAGAACCAACAACAGAACCACCCTACAATTCTGTACGGCCAGACGAGGCAACAACCCGCACCAACTACCTCAACCGGGGCATTCTCCGGCTTCATGATACCGCCCCCGCCGGGGGCCGGCACAAGTAATGCTGGAGGGGGAACACCGGGAGGAGGGTTTACGTTGACACTACCGACCAGTATGAATAAGAGTACAGAGAAGAAAGGCTTAGATGCCTACGAGAGTTTGCTATGATTTGTTCCGTTTTCCTCCCCCTTTTTTGTATTTCCCTTTTATTCTTTGTAAAGGTTATTTCCTGTAGGGCGTAGTAGTATGTATAGATTGGCCGGAGTACTCCTTGATAGGTAGTTTAATTTTCAAGCAAGCAAGAAAGCAACTAAACCTATATCATACCATACCTACAAGTGCTCCTCTCTTTTCGCTTTCTTCCCTCCTGGGAGCAAGCTCCTTAGCCTCCCCCCCACCCCCCGCACACTCCAAATCGTTATACTATACGTGAGTATCGGAAGCCTGCTCTCGCGCAACTATGGGCTCCACATTAGCCCCGTCCATCCCCCCTTCAATGGAATACTCACAACCCCTCACCCCTTATCTCTCGCCCCTTTGGCCCATCAACAGCTGGCGCGCTGACGCCCACCTCTCCAAAAGCGAGCACCACCCCCCTAGAAATAATACTACGAGGCGTTAACCCGCCGAAAACATGAAGAGACAGCGCTTCAACACCACCACCAGTCAATACCATCCCGAAAGCTTCCCGGATAGTCTCGACAATAGCTTTCCCACCGGTGGTCAGCATATTTGTCGGATGTAGGGCGCGGTGTGTCAGGACGTCGAGGGTGTCTACGCTTAGTTCTTGGCAGCTCGCCATTGCTCCCATCTCTTGCCGCAGGCACGAGGGCCGGCTGTGGTGATTATGTACACTTTGGTTTCTAGAAATACACTGTGTATTAATAGGAGATATAATAGGTGAGTAGGTAGGTGGTCAATACCGCTCATTCCTCCTCGCCCTCTTGGTGGAGTGCCAGGTATGTGGAGCGGAGGAGGCCCCCAGAAGAGTGTGGAGCGGTCTTCTCTCATGGGCCTTTAGGGGGCTGTGTGTTGGGTTCCATGGGCGTGCGCTGGGGGAGGGGGGGTTAACACCCTTGGTCGGGATTGCGCGGGGTGGGAGGCCATTTCTGCACCTGCACGGGATGGCTGGGTGGATGTGGGGGGGGGAGGGGGGTGTGGTTAGGTGCGGGAAGAGTGATATATGGTGAGTGTGAAGGGAGTCTGGCGGCGAATCCTATAACTGGCCTATCGTATATCTACCCTATCAGCTCTTCCTTCCCCCCGTCACAATTCAATCATGATAGAATCTGATGACAGAAGGTATGATAATGCCTACTTCTCCAAAACCCTACTACCATTCTCCTTTCTCTCCTCCTCCGACTGCATGCCCGCAACCCAATCCCCACCCATACCCACACCAATTGCCTCAACCCTGCGCGACTATCGTAGTGGAAACCATCCCTTCATAACTCAGAGTCCCCGACTTCGCGATGATTCCGACCACGCCAAGTGTGGAGGCTGGGCGCGGCGTGAAGCCGACCTGGCAGAGCGTGGTGGAGCTGATATCGGGGCAGTTTGCGCCGGGGCGAAGACCGCAGTTGCGTGGGGGGCTCATGCGGTGGGCGGTACGAAGTGAGAGGGGACCTCTTTTACAGTAGGAAACAAAGGTGTTTCGCCGGACTTGCTAGACGTGCACCTAGTGGGGCATAAAGTTATCCTACTATCCCGCAGTGTCGCGAGAGTGGCTACATTGCTTACCCCTCCTAGCGGTGCTTTTCCCGTCTTGGCGACTTCACTTGGGATTTTATTACCGTAATCCTACCATTAGTCCGGAGCTTCAGCATGCATAAATTATCTATGCTTGCTCTGGTTGCTGTCTTAAGGTCACAGTTTCTATTTCAGGGTAAGTCTTGTTTCGGGTATGCAACTGTCCCTGTTCTTAAGCAGCCACTTCTTCTCACCACTCGAAGATCTCGCGACGCTGCGGGATACTGTGCCGTACGCCAAGAAATCTACCCCACATCCAACCCAACTGTCATCCATGCCCCGCCAAGCCCTCGCTTCCCCCACATTTTAACTCCCCTGACAGCGAATGTGCTGGATACGGTTGTTATGGTGCCGCAACTCGGGTAGGGTAGCTGCAGAGGCTACATCTCCTCTTTACCGCCATCTTCTTCCTCGTCTTCTTCCTCTTCATCTCCTCTCTCCATTTGTCGGGATACGAGTCTCTCGCCTTATATGCATATATTGTCACGACGTCACTAAGGTCCACAAGCACTCTACGGTTCACTTCGACACCAGCACGAGCAAGGAAGCTTTCAGCCGTTCGCGGTGTATTGTATTGTATCGTTTGTACGAGTTGTGGGTACATACTGTCCTCTACACCAGTACTGCACAATAGTGCAGCATCACCTACTATTTGTACGGTACTAGATCATCTATCATATTATCTCACGATGAGTAAATCCTCACCAAATGGTGCCCCCCCACATCCACCCCCGAAAACAGCCCACAGCTAACAACCACAGACCTCCCAACAACCCTCTCATACCTGACCCTCGCCTCTACCTCCACCTCGACAGGGCTAAAACCCCCTCACAAACCAAAACGCAAGCCCAAAACCCTCGACTCCTGGGAAGATGCCTCCACCTCATCCTCCTCAGAAGACGAATCAAACCACCCCTCTCCGCCACCACCAACGCCCACGACACCCTTCACGCAGACGCACACTAGGAATTCATCTTCAGTGTCTTCGATCGCGTCTCCGCGCGAGACTAGTACTCCTGCCGCTGCTCCTGCGGCGGCAGCGGGTGAAAGGGGTGGGGGGGAAAGGCCAGCAACGACGGATGCTGTCGCTCGAAGGATGATCTCCGCCGCGTTGGGCGTTAGAGCTAAGAGTACCAAGGAGCAGCGTGAGTACGACGTGGCAGTGAAGGCCACGGAACGGAAGAAGAGGGAGGAAGAGAGGGAGAGGAGTAGGCTTGAAGAGGAGGAGAGGGAGAGGGTCAGGAGGGGGATTTGGGAAGATTAGATTTGGGTGTTTTGGATATTTTTTGGTTAGTTTTTGTTCCTTTGGGGGGGGGAGGGTTTACAGAGAAGAAGAGGTGGGGTGATTATTGGATGCTACGATACAATACCATACAAGATAAGACTTATGATACAAGGCGTGCACATTCTTCCTTCCTTCCATCACGCGCATTCTGGAAAATGATTCTTTCCCACCAACCCTGTCACCAGAATAAGCCTAAAATCCTGTACCCAGGCGATATTATGTAATCTGAGCGGGCCAAGCCCGCCCTGCCCGTATCATCTCGACACGAGAGTCTATAATAGATCAACGATAAGCTTTATTTCTCGAACACGCAAGTGTCGTATCATACCGGACCCACCATCACTGGCCCATAGCACCTATCATAGTCGCAACACATCAAAACCATACCAAAAAGTGAAAAAGGGAAAAGAAAGCCCCCCCCCCCTCCCCCTCGTGAACTCCCACCAAATTATCATACACCCAAGCAGCCGTGAATCTGAGGATCAACGCCTTACCACTACTACTCACGCACCGAGATATATATATATCATACACCCAGCTTCTGAACACAGCCGGTATCGCGGGTCGGGGGGATCCCCGGCACGAGTTTGCCCGCCATGGTGATCTAAGGTACTACTAATATTTAGTACAGATACGGTGGTACTACACTAAGCAGTGCTAATCCCCATTCCATCCATACCCGCGCGGTACAAGTACGATGTGATGCCGGTGCTGTAGCCTTCTTTCTTAATCCACCGACTTATCACTGTACCGTACACCGCCAAGCCGGGAATCACACACCATGATTCGGCAGGGTAAAATTTGGGGGATCCATGGCTGAAGAACTATGAGGCTGAACCAGGTTGTGTTGTGTGCTACTCGAGTACGGTACGGTATTGTAACTTGCGCGGGTACGGCGCATGGTCGACTGCGATAAGAAGGAAGGACAAGGTGGTCTCGTCTCGTTCAAAAGGGAGGAGGTTTTTTTTTTAATTTACCTATCATACCTGCCGTCTTTTTCTTCATTTCCAACAACATTCAGAATCCCATCCCCCTACGGTACCAATTGCTCGACTGCGGTGCCACAATATAGCGGGCAGATACAGAGTTCGCGATAATGGCGCGTTTCAACAAACTTAAGCTAGCAATAGTA
>Ga0307510_10005686_pt1 | contig 14859 bp, 9 predicted proteins | sample 12_EM_MG_FD_207224 | JGI IMG/M metagenome (GOLD analysis project Ga0307510, IMG submission 207224) | Populus trichocarpa ectomycorrhiza microbial communities from riparian zone in the Pacific Northwest, United States - 12_EM | ecosystem: Host-associated > Plants > Roots > Unclassified | place...
CCGCCAACCACTAACAAGGAAAAAAATAGATAAAGAAAAACACGAAAGGAAAGAGAAAAGGATTTGTAGTTTGTTTATAAAAACAATTGACCCGGAACAAGCAGCTGAAGTGTAGTCAACGCCACATCTCCAATACCAGAACGTGGAGGACCAAGTAATAAAAATTTCTTTGGGATCAAGAGATTTGTTTTCTCTGTGTTCTCAGGTTCGAGTCCTGTGATTGCTTATATAATGACCACTGGAGGCTTACATGGTCGTTAACTTCAGGGCCCGTGAGATTAGTCGAGGTGCGCGCAAGCTGACCCGGACACCCACGTTAAACTAAAAAAAAAGTAATAAAAATTCCTGTGGACTAATTGTTATTTAATAATCAATATCATAATCACATGATAAAATAAAATAAAATAATTAAATTTATTAGAAAAATATCAAGTTCCTGTCCCAGTCAGAAAATGTTGGTTGATGGTGGCACATAAATTGTATAGTTAAAAATATTTTTCCAAGATTACTGCTGTTTGTTTTTAGGAAAAAACTGTGTTTTATGATTTTTTGAGATTTTATTTTTTTTATTTTTAAATTATTTTGATATGTTGATATCAAAAATAATTTAAAAAAATAAAAAATATATTATTTTTATTTATTTCTAAATAAAAAATATTTTTTAAAAAAATTATTACCACACCCTCAAATACTATTTAATCTTAACAAATTTCAATTTTCATGAAATAAAAGGCTCCTCCAGTTTGTCAGATGGATACATTGAAAAATCAACTTAAAATAGAGATTGGATCTAAAATATAAGAATAAATAAGGATAATATTAGTGATTATTTGTTAAAGTATTTTTATATAAATATATATTAAAATAATATTTTTATTTTTAATATAAAATATCAAAACAACAAAAAAAAAAAAAGTTATTTTGGAAAACGGGGCAATTAAATGCCATCGGGTTATCATTGGTGTGAATATGAAAAGGTTGGCCCAAGAGTCAACCTGTGCTCAGTGTGAACCCAGCAACGAAAATTGTTGTGAGATTAATGAATGTGAAAATGAAACGAATGGCTTAACTGAAGGAGAAAGACTCAGTGAACACAAATATTGCCTGATCAGAGGGAGTTCACAGCTTCTCATTAACACAAGCCATTGTTTTTGCGTGACTTGGAGGAGAGATCATGACCAACCCATCATGCAAGCAAGCAATCAACAAAAGAAACTATGGTTGTGTTATGTTATGTATATTTTATGTTCTCTTTCCAAGTCAAACAGTCAATTCATTACCAGTAGTGTAATCAGACCACACAGTTTCCACAGACCACACTTTTTTTTCTTTTCTTTTCCTTTTTTTTTTCTTTAATTCTTACACAACAGTTGCTGTGTGTCATTGGGTTGCTGAGAAAAGTTGGAAAGCAAGAAAGACTTGCGCACAAGAGAAAGTCTTCCATGAAAGAAAAACACGGTGTTTCCTGCCACTTTCTTTTGTTCAAATCAACTCAATCCAACCCCTTCTCTACGTTTTAAGTGCAATAATAGTGCCCCTTCTCTTCATTTATATTCTCATTTTTCTTGCATTTCTGTTGCAGTATGGTGACTACTTGTATGCTTCACACTTCCATTTCATCGTCGTCGTCATCTGGGTATGTCTCAAATCTTGTTTTCCTTCAGTGCGTCCTGGGATAAATGAATTTGGGGTTTTAGTTGGTTTGTTTAAGACTTGAGGTTGTTTATTTATTGACTTGTTTTTTTTTTTGAAGTTCCATATTGTTCTGGTGGATTACGAGTTAAACTGGTTTTTTTTTTGGTTTAAGAATTTGACTTTCTTTCTTGGGTTTATGCAGATAAGGTTTAACTCTTGTGGATTGAGTGTTTTCTTTAGTGGTCCAATTTAGTGAAAACCCTTCTCTTTGTAGATTTTCTTTTTGGATTTTAGATAGAAGTTTGGGGATTTGTTCTTGTTGTTCTTTTCCTTGCTAATGGCATTGAGTGAGAAAAATCCTATGGTTGCTGCCCATATTTTGGTTTGGATGGTTTTGGTGTTGCTGAGTAGTAGAATAACTTTGATTGATGCTACTGCTACTGATATAGAGTGCTTGAAATCCATCAAAGACTCTCTTGTGGACCCTTATAACTACTTGAACACTACATGGGATTTCAACAACAATACTGAAGGCTTCTTATGTAGATTTATGGGTGTTGAATGCTGGCACCCAGATGAGAACAGAGTTCTAAACATCCGCCTTTCAGACTTGAGTCTTAAAGGTCAGTTCCCCCTCGGCATCCAGAAGTGCACAAGCTTGACTGGCTTGGATCTTTCGCGCAACAAGCTATTTGGCTCTATCCCTGCGAATATTTCAAAGTTGCTTCCGTATGTTACAAACCTTGATCTCTCATTCAACAATTTTTCGGGTGGAATTCCACTTAATCTTGCAAATTGTAGTTTCTTGAATGATCTCAAACTTGACAACAACCGGCTAACAGGCAACATCCCACTGGAATTTGGCCTGCTTGATCGGATCAAGATATTTACTGTTACCAACAATCTTCTATCAGGGCCGATCCCCAATTTTATCCATAGTAACATCCCTGTTGATAGCTTTGCAAATAATCTGGACCTCTGTGGAAAGCCATTGAAACTGTGTCCAGGTGTCCAGAGGAAATCCCATGTTGGAGTAATTGCTGCAGCAGCCGCTGGTGGGATAACATTTACATCAATTATCTGTGGTATCTTTCTGTACTATTTGTCTCGGGGAGTAGCTAAGAGGAAGGCAGATGATCCTGAAGGTAACAGATGGGCAAAGAGCATTAAGGGAACCAAAGGCATCAAGGCAAGTTATCTAACTCATCTTGTCAATTGGGTATAATGTATTTTGGCTGGCATAGGAATTGAATTTCTGTTCTTTTTTCTGGTTATGTTAACTTATCAATGATATCATTTTTTATTTGACACAACAAAATATCTAACAGCAAGCTTTCTGTTATCAATAGGTTTCAATGTTTGAGAAGTCGGTTTCAAAAATGAGATTGAGTGATCTCATGAAGGCAACTAGCGACTTCAGCAATAACAACATCATTGGAGCAGGAAGAACAGGACCAATGTACAAGGCAGTGTTTTCAGAAGGTTGCTTCCTTATGGTTAAGAGATTGCAAGACTCTCAGCGTTTGGAGAAAGAGTTTGTATCTGAGATGAACACACTGGGGAATGTAAAACACCGTAATTTAGTCCCACTGCTGGGTTTTTGTGTGGCAAAGAAGGAGAGATTTTTGGTGTATAAATTCATCGAAAATGGGACCCTTTATGATAAACTGCATCCACTGGAGCCGGAGATCAGGAACATGGATTGGCCCCTAAGGCTCAAAATTGCAATTGGAACAGCTAGAGGTTTGGCATGGCTTCATCATAACTGCAATCCACGAATTATCCACAGGAACATAAGCTCCAAGTGCATACTCTTGGATGGTGATTTTGAGCCGAAGTTATCTGATTTTGGCCTTGCTAGACTCATGAACCCAATCGACACACATTTGAGCACTTTTGTCAATGGGGAGTTTGGGGACTTGGGTTATGTTGCTCCTGAATATCTACGGACCCTTGTTGCAACACCAAAGGGGGATGTTTATAGCTTTGGTGTAGTTCTCCTGGAGTTAATTACTGGTGAAAAACCCACTCATGTTGCTAATGCCCCTGAAAGCTTCAAGGGAAGTTTAGTGGAGTGGATCAAACAACTGTCACATGGTCCTCTTCTTCATACTGCCATTGACAAACCTTTGCCTGGAAATGGTTACGATCATGAACTCAACCAATTTCTTAAAGTTGCTTGCAACTGTGTGGTTGAGAATGCAAAGGAGAGACCAACAATGTTTGAGGTTCATCAGCTCCTCAGGGCTATTGGGGAGAGATATCATTTCACAACTGACGATGATATTATGTTGCCATCTGATACAGGTGACACTGCTTTCCCAGATGAACTAATCGTTGCCACCGAAGTAACAAAGGAAGTTGAATGAAGAACAGAGGTGTTAAGCTTGATAGATAAGAGTTTGAGGCCATAGATTCGCACCCGCCCAAATATATTTTACGTTATAGCTTTAATTATATAGCATAGTGTGAATTTTGTTTCTGTATTTATAACATTTGAAGCATCTACAATGGTTGAAACGCCAACTGTATGTATTCTGCTCTCCTATTATCATAAAATGTGGCTCATCGCACATCTTACATTTACCATTTCCATGTTGGGTATTGAGAGTCGGTAAATGAACTCCCGTACTTAGCTGGGGAGTTTGTCTGTATGCCTTCCGGTTTCCCTTTTTTTCTCTCCTTAAAAGTGATGTGACAGAAGCGCAACTACATTGCAACGGTAATTTCAAGAAACCAAGTATCGTTGCCTGGCATGGACCAAAAAATGCAGAATAAGTAGATCCTTGTCGCCGTGAAGAAGAGTAATATCATCCTCTGCATCTGTATCGAGCTTGAAAAGATTACTTACCTTCGCTTTGACTCAAACTGAAATATGAGATTTGAAAAACAATGAGATGACAGCTGAATTTATAAGCAGTATGATAGCCTGATAATAGGAGATCAGACTGATTAGAGAAAATCATTTCAACACAGAAATTCTTGAAATGGTCAAAACAAGGGTGAAAGGGGAAACGAAGACAAAATTGAAAGCAATGTCCTAAACTGTCATCGTCACATTTTCTACGGAGCCTCATCTTGGAGGCAAAGCTTCAAAACCTCCTTGAAAGTATCTTATCGGCAGGACAAATTGACCATGTCTAATCCATCCTTCTCTCTCGACATTCCTGTCCCTAGGCGGAAAGATTTAACTTCTTGTTGCATAACTCTGCAGGAAAAATTCTTCATTGTAATAAAACATGCGACCCAACCCGGGCTTCTTCTTAAGCAAACCTTTCGATAAGAGAATTGAATATCAGAGGACCTGGAATCATTCTCTTCTTCAAACTCATCCCATGGACACTTGGATGACTGGCAATATTAGACGACTCCCAACCCATTTCGTTGACAAAAAAAATCCATTGTAGCCACAATTTTATTTTTCAGATAAACTCATTAACGAGGGGGTCCGTCTTTAAAAGCTGCAAGAATCTCACTTCTAGTGCACCCCGACCTCTTATACAGTTTCAGCTTCCTTTCCCATGTAGATTGGATCAATATAATCCTAATCAACAGTGCTGTGACAAAACGAGACTTCGAAGGAACAAAACCCTTTTCTTTTACTTCTTCAGGACCACCCGTCTGTTTTAACGTATCCGGAGTTACAACGACTAATTGAGGCATGAGCACCAAAATAATATTTGATTCAGGCAGTCCATTATCTAGCAAATCCTTGATGTTAGGTTCCGCAGTATATTGAAGATCCCTGTATAAAAAATGGGACCACGCTTAAGAAAAGCGATGGTTGCAAATCTCTAATGAAGTTGTCATTAGGAATTATATGCTTCTTTAAGCTTCTGATTAACATGAGGATTCTTATAAACACAGCGGCAAGATCGCACCTTTAGAGTAGAAAAACTGGAACTTGGGCACAAGATTTGCATCAGGAGTGTACGAAAGTATTCCTGGCCTTCTTCTGACGCTTTTTGGTATCTGGGTTTGACAAAACCCACGGGACTTGAACAAATTGAAGACAAAGTCAGGTTTTTAAGGTCATCAAAATGGAGAAGATGGTGTGCTCCATCCTTGGTCACTAGAGTTCAAAACTCAAGCCAGGTGATGAGAAGTTAACGTCTCTTCAACACCCTAATCCCAAAAGAGTGGGAAACCTGTTTTTCAACCGAAACAGAGATGACTCAATAGCACTGTACAAGAGCTAACCTAAAGATGCTAGCTGACCCTAAAAAGAGAAAACTCTTAACTAGTTGGCAGCCATCATGTTTCAAAGGCCGTGTAACTATAATCAATTAATCACGCTGCTCGTGATATATAATTACAGCACTCGAGGGATCTGCATTCATCCTTGATCAGCGCGCGCGTTAACGGCCCCTTTTATCGCCCTTTTGAGAGTTCTATATATGAAACACCAATTATACATGAAAGGTTCCCCTCGAAGAGGAAGGGGATGGGGGGTGGATTACTTCTCTTGGAATTTACAATTGCCTCTTGGACATATAGCTTAACGTCCTATAGATAAAAAGTGACATGAAGATGCATAGCATTTTCCAGCTGTGTTATGGTTTTGTATTTAGCACGCACAACTATGCATTTGCCCTCTGTATACGCCTGTTCCCTATTTGTCCCTTTTTTTAGTATACCATCATTTTTCTATCTGTAATTGTTAATCGAATCGTGGCAAGAAAATAAGAAGGCACTACATGGTAATTACTGATTCAAGTGTTGACAGGACACTCCTCTTAACTCATTGGTACAAAGGATCAACAGTATGAATGGACGATGAACAAGAACAAAGATTTTGCCCGTTCCTCTACCTAAAGCACCATCTCTACCTGAACCCGACATGCATGTTGATCCGCAATTAAACAGCCCCAGAGTGTGTGGGAAACTTCGGTTTTGTTTCCTTCCATTCCCTATCTGGAAAAAGGGCAATGGAAAAGGAAACCACATAGCAGAGCGGGAAAAGAAGCCTAGTGAGATAATCTAGAGTTGATAAGAAGCTATTAAGAGTCTTAACTCTTAAAAGTTACAGTGGAAGAGGAAATCCACGTAGGTACGTGGAATCCACGCCTGACTCTCGCACCAATGCTACTCTCCCGGTCCGTGCCACCTTCAAGAAAGATGGAAACAAGATAAGAAAACTGTTATGGCCAATAATTTTATGAACGAAACTGAATTCTGGCAAGCAGTTAAATTCTATTACTAATGTCTTCAAATCTGAAACAATTGCAGAGTAAACCACCCTCAATGATAGAAGTCATCTTTGCTCAAAACATTCCTTAGACACCTTAGTTGTTACCACGTTGAATTAATGGTAACTTAAAATCCACAGATCGAAAACATTTTGTGTAAACAATTATGAAGAGGCCATATGGAACTACCATATTGATCGTGAAAATAAATCTATGAGTTTCAGTGACTTGTGAAATTAACCAAGTCCTGCACCGTTCAGGCAAAAACATTTAAAGCTAAGAATCAGAAGACAGACCTCACAAATCCCATATGGCTCCAATATTCTCTGCAGTGCAACCATCTTATTAAAATCACCTGTAAGCTGCAATAGATTCAAATGGCTAGAGCATTAGTAACAAGAAGGACAAATAACATGAGATGGAGAAAACCCATTAAGAGAGGGTAACACTGTCATAGAAATAAATGTGGAGCTCCTGAATAGCGTGCAATTACCAGCATCCTAGTGCAACACTCTAACTTGATTTTAATGCAAAAAGAAATGATCTCTCAGTTTCTAGATTATTTTTTTGCAAAGTGCAAGTAACCATAGTAATGTGGCATATCAAGTTGATAGTTGATTGATTTTAGCAGATTGTGCAAAGTGCAAGTAACCAGAGTAATGTGGCATATCAAGTTGATAGTTGATTGATTTTAGCAGATTGTTCAAGTAATCTCGGCACCCCAAGTTCACACTCCTTCAGATATCTTTAGCTATGACTAAAAAAGGTTGAAAAGAATAGCCAGCCAAGTAAAACTCTAAATAAACAGCATTGAAGATTTGATTTAGGGGATTGCAGTGCTGCAGGGAGACTCAATAACAATATTTTGCAAAAACTTCCCAAATAGTCAAAAATCCAAGAAGCCAAGAACAACAATCTTTTTCAATCTTCCAGAGATCTTACATTTTTTTATGGCAAGGAACCCTGACCCAGCAATTCAGACAAGGAGCAGGTAAACCCTACATAGCTATTTAGCCAGCTCAGCCTCTGTACCCCAAACCACAAGGTAGTCTAAGTCTCCATGGAAATAAGTAGATTTTCAAAAAGAAAGAAAAAAATCTCATGCAAAGGTACCTCAATTTGCTAAAATACTAGAATGAAGTAAGATGGTATATGAGGGTGCTATACTCTGACACGTGCAAGTTAAGATCATTGCATAAACCCCAAACACGAGTCCAGTTAAATTTCTGCTGTGCCATCTTTATCCTTTCAAGTGCCACATATCCACCAATTCCACTACCTTCATCAAAAGACCTTAAGTGACCAACCAACTGATATTTCAGTTTGCCCGCTAAACCTTGCCTAAAATATGTTTGTCAAACATTCCACACAAAAACCAAAAGTAAAAATAAGTTGAGATGCTCCGAAGTACTTGTGATCTACATCAACCTAGATTGAGGCAGACTCTACTTGTGTATATAATTTTTTAAAACTAGACAACAGGTAGGAGCTGCCAAATCCTATCCTGATATGGCTAATGATCGTTCCAGTAAGTTCAAAAAATTTTCTTGAAGAAACACAGCACTCTTGCAATACCTCAATGGGAAGAAATTACCTCGAGAGTAATTGTGTGATCAGAGACATCAACAGCTTTGGCCCGAAATATTCTAGCAATATCAAGGACATCCCTCCTAGCAGCACTATTTGCAGCTATCTTAATCAGCATTAATTCTCGTTCTGCAAATGGTGAGTGAGTGATATCCCGAACCTGAACAAAACACCACCTTCTTTGTCATCCATTTCGTAATTTAGACAGAATTCATTCAAAAGATAACAAAAACTATTGCAAGAACAGATCATTACTTCAAAGTTTGACAATCAGAAAAGGTCATTGTTCAACAATGTAAGGATTTTTTTACTGAATCTGGAAAAGATAAGAAAAAACAGATTTTCTATTGGGCTTCTAATTTTTTACTAAATTTAGCAAATGTCTCTATGGAGGTGAGAGGAAAATTATATTCTTGTGAAATAATTACATTAACAGTAGGTGTTAACAGCGTATAAAACTTTGTTCTCCAAGATTATGAAATTCTTTAAAAAAAGATTTATTGAAGTGAACTAATTTTTTGAACAAAAACAAGATTCTTCCTGACACCATCGCATCCTTTTAAATATATGATACAGCTACTTTAGACACTAAATCTAGTTTCATATATAAGAGTGAAATGAATCTGGCTCCCATGTTCTACCAAACACTTTCTGCAGAAAATACTTGTTGCCAAGTAACATAATAGCACTTCCAACTTCCATGTGATTTCAAGGCCACTCAGTGTTCATTTTCATTTCTTTACCATTTTATGGAGACCATGTAGTTGCTGAATGAGAAGCCTGAAAGTAGGATTTTTTTTCTCATGTTAAGTTGACCACCCCTTACCTCATGTAGATCTATTAACTTGTGAAGTTGCTGGACCAACTTGCCAATTGACTCGTCTGTTCCAGGGATAACAGTAGTAATGCGAGAAAGTCCCTCTTCTTCAGCAGGCCCCACAGCAAGACTCTGAGAGGTTGAAGTTGAAAGAAATAGGAAACGCATCATAAATAATCAAAATTAGGATGACCAGACTGATAAATGCTGACCATACTTACCTGAATGTTATAGCCTCTTCGAGATATAACCCCAGTGACAATGTTGAGTACTCCGGGACAGTTATTCACAAGCATAGATAAAGTGTGTGACCTAAGTCCATTTGACTGAAACATTGAATCAGATAAACTAACAAAATTCAGTAAATATGAGATGAAAGGTCTACTAGAATGTAGTTATCATAAGCCATCTTCACCAATTATCATGCATAAATTAAACCACTGTTCCGAAAACAAGTTACCAATCAAGAAGGGCAATAATTTTCTCATTTTAAATGTCAAATCAAGTTGACATCAGCACCTATATTCAGTGATGCAGAAAATGGATCAACCAGAAGAAAAGCACTTTAACTGTTTACTATGATAAGAAATTGAAAAAAAAGGTATAAGGTAAAAAAAATCCGAATCCAAATTATGTTCAGTGTGAAGATGACCTTTTTAAAATTTTGCATCAAGTACGAACTAATATGTTGGACTTCATCATCATCACTTAAGTTATCCATATACGTCACAATTCTTAGTGACAAATTTCAGTTTAACAATTAAGAAAAAAACTTCATTTTGAGAGGCAAATGAGTGTCTAGTCTTACATCTTCATCGTAAAGAACACCCCAATGAGCATCAAGAACTGGATTCATCAAGAAGTCATCATAAGGCTCCACAGGATAGACATCACCCTTCAATTAAAGAGAGAAAAAAAGACTAATAAACAGATATTCAGTCTGGCACACTAATGATCCAATAAGAAACTCGCAACATACAGAAACCAATGGAGGAATGCAGGAAAAATGTGATGCAGATATTCTCTCCATTTAAATTGAAAGTATTGGTTTGGAAACTCTATATGCATAAGATTTCATTGCAAAGACAAACGCGTATCAGTTATGGTGCCAAAAGAAGGGCACTACCTCTTTTGCTTTGAAAGTATGAGAAAGCCAAAACCAATAAAACCACTTAAAATCTTGCTCATCAGAAAGCTCACAAACTTAAAAATAACTTACTATATCATCTATCCAAACAGTGGCCACCAAACTTACATGTGAGCATCATCATAGTCATTTAAAAAGCAATCCAAAGAACCTTCTCAGAACACATGTAGGTGCAGTCTGAACAGAGTAGATTAAAAGTTCATGCTGTCTTCAAGCAATATGTAATCATGAACAAGTTCAGTGGGATCTGGTGATATCAGTTATCACTTGTTTGAAAGTTAAGAAACCATTAAATAAATAATTGTCTTCAGATTAACAACATACTTACCATCCTAAGCCTAGTATGCTCTAACATGAAATATTGTCTGATAACAACTTCCAAATTCTTACACCAAAAAAAATTGTTATGGGTCCAGTAACATATTATTAACAACCCAAAAACAGCAGTAATGGCTTATTGTTGCGCAAACAAAATTTCGCTCTGCACTATATGTCAAAGACGATAATAGAAAGGTAAACCACCATATGAATATCTATCCTGGTAACTGGAATTACGAAGTTACACCTTTGAGGATGAAGAGTTGCTGCCATTAAGTGATAGGTTTGCATTCCCTGCAACAGTTTTAGTAGAATTCCTGGCAAGAGCTACCCCAGATGGAACCCTCTCAAGATCAGGATACGAAGCTGCAGAAAAATTCCAAAATGGAGCAGTCTCGCCCATTCTTTCCCGTCTCAAAGCAATCTGGAAATAGAATGAAATTCAAACTTCAGTACACACGACATCATACACAACAAAAGCATCTTGAGATAATCGATGTGAAACTTAAATCTTTATTTTGTGAACGTGTGAAAAAACCTTGCACACAATTACACGGGTAAATATATTTTTTAGAACAGAACTCTGAAGATTGAAGATGCTTAGAGACAATTTCAGATTTGAAGTTATGCAGGAAAGAGAGAAAGAGACCATGCATGTGCTCAGTCAAACACACAAAGAAAAGAGCCATTCAACCTTTCCAGTTCTTGCAAGTTCTTTAATTCCAAACTTGCTTAGGTTCCTTTGAATAGCAGCCATCTTCCCAGGGTCACCGGTGACCTAAGACAAGAAGATAATATAACAATCACAGTCCTAAAAACATAAACTAGAGTACATTTCACGTAGAAATTAGCTTTCCCTCAGAGAAGCCACATAAAGGAATTGTTGTGTGATTTGCATTCCATTTGTTTGACAGTAACCAGTCAAACCACAATCTTCTCTGGCTAAGAACAGGTTGCAAAATTACATGGAACAGCACTACAAGCTACATAGGTTTGGACTCCGGAGTAGCTATAGAGCAGCACAAAGTTTTTCTTAGCTGTGAATTGTTTCTATCCTTGACCTTTAAAATTCTGTGCACAGAATGCATGTCACACGAAGTTTTCATAACAGTGAACTGTTTCAAACCATGATCTTCTAAATTTCTTGCACAGAAGATATCTGTTACACAAAGTCTTTGAAAAATTTACCAGTGCCCGTCTAAAGTGCTAGAATTTTATATCAGACAGATTTTTCAAATTAGATATGATAGGATTGAAATCCCCATCAACGCCTTAACAAATTTACCTTGTGTGAATGCCTAAACATCTAGGTATATAGCGTGACCAACACCATCTGATTTCCAACTCTAATCACTAGCTTAAGTCAACATTAAGCATCGTAGCTATAGGATATAAAACAAAGAAAAAAGTTGCAGAAAGAATAATAAGCATCTGATCAAGGTCACCTCAATAGTAAGTGAATTCTCTGAGATATCAACAATTTTTGCTCTGAAAATGTCCACTAACCACATGACCTGAAGTTTGAAGCAAATAAAAAGAGATCAGCAACTTGAATGCACAATGACTGATAATATGTGAACTGTAACACAATGGAGGACTAGATGCTTCAGAGAGAACTCGTTAGTTCAATAACTTAGCTTGCTTACATTGTAGTGGTCATCAAAGAAATAATACATCAAACAGAGTTTGCATAATCTACAATTTTTAGTCTAAAACTAAATACCACATTATTACCTCAGCACGAGTACTTGGATCTGCATTGAATTTTATGAGCATCAATTCACGTTCTACTTGTGGTTCCCTGGAGATATCATCCACCTGATGAATCCAAATGAATTACCATGCGAGTTAAGGGGGAAAAGGTAGAAAATGTCTGTAAGGGCAGATTGAATGCAGGGGGGTAGGCACGCAATTCTTTTTGGGTTTCTGTTCATGTATTCCTTGTAAAGAAAAGATATTTAGAATCTAGTACGATGGGTCTGCACCTTAATGACATTCACGAGCTTGTTAAGCTGTTCTACAACTTGCCGCAAAACTTTTTCAGTTCCACAGACAACTATGGTAAAGAGAGCCTTATCCTTGTTCAAACCAACAGCAAGGGATTCAATGTTGTAGCCTCTTCTAGCAAAAACCCCAGCAATCCGGTTTATTATTCCACTTTCATCACCTACAAACACTGAAATCGTGTGCCGTTGCAACCTGAAAAGTCAAAAGAAAGCAATAGACTTATTAAATTCATGATTAAGATTCCATTTTGAATTATCTAACCAAGATTGTTATAATAGCTGCCAAGCCATTAAGCTCCAATTTTTTTCGATTGAAAAGAACTGAAGAACTGAATTGGACTAGTGTGGAGGTATTTCTGACCAGCCAAAATACGCAAATCAAATTCCAATTAAAAAAAATACAATGGCAGCCAAGCAATAATGAACAACATAATGCACTAAAAACAATAAGAAGATTAATATTGATTAAATTCCCATTTTCAGCCATACGGAGAACATGAACCCACTAGATCCCACAAATGAAGCGACAAAACAAGGGGAAAACAACAACCTTTTCAATACTAAATGAAACCCAACTGAAAAGAAAACATCTTTATATAACCACCGTAACACGGACATAGACCCCCCCCAAAAAAAAAAAAAACTATCTTGACATGAATGAGCAAAACAAGGCCAAAACAAGAGAGAGAGGCAAAAATTGAAAGAGCAAAAAAATGGAGCTTGATAAGAGATAAAGACTGACCTGGAGCGAGTCACAGTAGGCACAGAATCAGCAACAGACACTGCACTTCCATTTTCTTTGCTAATGGAACAGGAGACCTTAACAGCATTGTTACTCTTCCAAACAGAGGGCCTTAAAAAATGTACAAAACCAGAGCTTTTCCTTGAAAACCCACCAACAGAATCCAGTTTGGAACATGGGGTTTGAGTTGTAATTCGAGTGGAGCACTGTGGGACAGAAGCCGCCATGACTGGTTGCACTCACTGTAGGCGGCTAGTTTCAGGACAGATAAATATGTTTTATAAAGGAAGATGGCTAGAGCGCACTAGTGTTCTAGAGCTACTGCAGTAGAAAGAGAATGGTCATAGCACGCTGTCCCTTTTCTTTGAACTTATCATCCGTGAATGATAAAATAACCTTAGGTAAGGAGCTGCTACTTCTTTATTAGATATTCACGTGTGATACGGAATGTATTAATTACTATGTTTAACAAAAAATCATTCTTCAAACAATTATTGTTTAAGAAAATGTAGAGTTAATTATAATATAGTTCTTGTAGTTTATAAAATTAATTAATCTGATAGCAGCACAGTGCTGTTGGTTAAGAACATCGTTAGAGATTATCAAAGTCTATTTAATTTTTTAACAAAAAATCTTTTTTAATTTAAATCAAGATTTATCCAAAAATATAATTTTATTCTCAATTAAAAAACAAAAAATTATAGCAACTCTTGCAAGATAACAAAAAAACAAATTACAGAGACCGTGTTAGAGTTTGTAGATATTTTAAAAAACCTGTTTTATATTCACAATGTCCTTAAATACTTTTACCATATTTTTTTATTGTATATATAAAAAATATTATAAATAAAAAAGGATTTTTGTAATATTAATACATCTATCAAATCTTAAAATTTCAGAATGTCAGTAACAATTTCGTGAGAAAGTTATTGTGATTTTTTCGTAATTGTTTTTTTTTTAAAAAAAAGACAACGTCACATGTAAAATGGACCTTTTATTATTATTAATTAAATAAATTACATATTTTTTGGAAATTATTACTCCCAAGTCCCATCATACATAATCCCCCTTTAATTAATTAAATCATCGCCAAGATCTTGGACCCCTCTGAATCCCTAATCCAACGGTTCAGTCCAGTCTAGAACATCCCAGTAGACACTAATCGAACGAATAGAAAACAAACGGGCTCCACTCTCACACGGTAATATACCCGAATATCTTTCTATTTGTCAAAGAAAGACAAGCGCCCCCGAGCCCAGGCAGCATTCCCTGCTCCTTCCTTCCTTCCTTCCTTCCTTCCTGCTCGCTCGCGAACTGACTCGGCCTCCACTTTCTCTCGCCACTCCATTTTCTCAGATTTGCAGGGTAATTGTCAAACCATTTCCTCCTCTTTCTAATTCTATTATGATTTTTAATCA
>Ga0307510_10005687_pt1 | contig 14857 bp, 17 predicted proteins | sample 12_EM_MG_FD_207224 | JGI IMG/M metagenome (GOLD analysis project Ga0307510, IMG submission 207224) | Populus trichocarpa ectomycorrhiza microbial communities from riparian zone in the Pacific Northwest, United States - 12_EM | ecosystem: Host-associated > Plants > Roots > Unclassified | place...
GATAATCAAAAAATAACCAAGGCTTGAATACTGGCGGCAAGCTAGCGAGCGATAATCTAAGTTATCATCGAAGTACTCATAATTACCGCTAATAACCCCAAATTATCACGGGACCTTTTTCCTGATGGTGCAGCCCCTCTCCTGGTTAATTTTTCTATTCAGTTCTTCGATCTCACCTCTACCGCCCCTTCGTATCGAGTTGTTTAGATGGCCGCAAGGACTCTTGGTGCTAGCACAGCTTTCGCATATTGAGCTTGTGCGTTTCCCTGGCCTTTTATACGTCTCTCAGCTCGGATATTCTTAAATTTCGGGCTTGCATGATGCCAGTTCCGCCAAAAGCTTTGTCATTATATCCCGTAACGATGGGCTAGCAGTCCTTGATTTCATAATACATCACTTGTTGGCTTCACTGGTGGACGTGGGAAAGCCGAAATCTGGAGTGTGGTGGAGATGTGTTGGCGCCCAGGTACGGTGCCTGCCTCCCCGTGTTCACACGTCAAGTTCAACTGTCTCATCAGGGGCCAAACCACAGTGGCACTTCTTTTATGACCGCATTTCTTCTATCATGCCTCATTGCTTATCAGCCGCAATCTGTCTTCCGCATGTCGGGGGTTTCCGCCGACATCCACGCACACCCAAGTCCCAGAACAGGGGGTAAGTTTGTCCATCTTGCTTACTCGATACCATTGCGAGGAGGCCAGCTCACAAGCAACTTGGACAGGCTGCATAACCCGCCCATCTGCCCTACCCCGGGTCGAGGCCCACCAACTGGCAGTCATGAGCCCCAACTCCAGAGGTATGTTCCTTCTGCTGTGTTTTTCGACTTATGAGTAAACCCTGCTGCACAGGGCCGGTGGACAGCTTAGTATATCTATCCACGTTCTTGACGATGGTTCACTTCTCAACATATTTTCTCTTTCTCGTCCGAGTTTCTTCGACAAAGACGAGTATGGCAACATTTGGTGGGGGAACTGGGGCCGTGAACGTTGGTGGTACAAGTTCATGAAGGTCTGCCGAAGATGGAGATACCTCCTACTTGGCTCAGCCACTCACCTGTGTCTCTGCCTCGTTTGTACGCCTGGCACGCCGGTAGCTGACATGCTAGCACATTCTCCTCCCTTTCCACTTGTCATTGACTACGATGCCGAAAATCATCACAACTTCTCTACAGCGGATGAGGATGCAATCACACTTGCACTCCAACACCGCGATCGCGTGCGACGCATCCATCTTCGGTTACCTGTTCCAAGTCTGCAAAAGCTTATCACAGCCCTGAACGACAAATTTCCAATATTAGAATTCCTACACATCAGGCCTCCAACCAAAAATGATATCCGCTTGGCGCTTCCCTCAACCCTTGAAGCACCACATCTTCGCCACCTCCGGTTGGACCACTTCGCCTCTCCAAGGGGTTCTCCTTTACTGAGGACTGCTGCCCGTCTCGTCACTGTCTCGCTTCGATGGGTCCACCCCTCCATATATCCCCACCCAAATGACATCCTCCAACCACTTTCCCTCCTGCGTCAGCTAGAGACACTCGAGATAGGCTTTTGTTCCCCTGTCCCACAGCGTGATATCGAGAGGCAGTTGTTGAATACACCAATCATGACATGCGCCACGCTTCCCAACCTCCAGTCATTCGTGTTTTGGGGAGTCAGTGCTTACTTAGAAGCACTTCTTCCACGGATGACCACCCCTCTCCTCGAGAAGCTCTGCGTTCATTTCTTCAATCAGCTCAGATTTGCTGTCCCACGCCTCCTACAGTTTATTATTGCCACAGAAAACCTCAGGTTTATCAGTGCCAAGTTCGTCTTCTATCATGGGGCAGTTGTTGCATTCATACATTCCCATGTGGAGTCTAGGTTAATCACATTCTATGTTGATGTTACCTGTGGACACCTCGACTGGCAGGTATCTTCCGTGGCACAAATATTCAATACACTCAATCCATTGTTCTCTGCGGTGGTGGAACTCACTCTTGGCTATAGGGAACATACTTTATCCTCCGAGTGGCACAACCAAGCTGATCGCATGCGGTGGCGCGAACTTCTTGGATCATTCAGGAATGTTAAGACCCTTCGCGTGCACAAAGGCCTTGTTGGAGAGCTCTCTCGTTCTCTACGACCGGATGGAGAACCACCTCTGGAGATTCTACCCGAGCTGAAAGAAATCGTATGTCCTGCAGGAGGCATCAATGACCAAACGTTCTCCGCATTTACCCATGAACGTGAGTCAGTAGGTCGGCCTGTCAACCTTATTGCAGAGGACATTCCGGTCGGTCTCAGCACCTAAACCTTCTGTTCTTCGCACGGCGAGTCCTATGACGGTCCAAGCCTATGTCCCTCTACCATAGTTGTGAGGGACCTGGCACGGTGGGCGGCCTATCTGAGGCCCACCAGAACACCCCAGAGCCTGGCCAAGACGCCTTGTTTACTGCATTATCCATACCATCACCTTCGCCCACCCTGTCCGATCTCCCAACTCCATCACAACCAACTTATTGGTTCTGGAAATGGCCCTGTTTATTTCGTATATATCCCCATTTTCACTACTGTCTTACACCAGCTCCATACATCATGTTTTGGTCGCCGTCCCATTCGGCAGTACCGCTAATCGATCCTCTTTCGCCATCTATGAAAGCCCATTCACCATCACCTGTTCTTAGAATCTATCAATTGACTGGCACTGAAGGTGAAAACCTTTTCCTCCAAGTCAAAGTCGATGAGACACCCATACTCATGCCTCGTGTGCACAAGCACGTTCAAGTTGTGGTCTGCGAGCAGTGGGATTCGCGATTAGGCCGAGCCCACACACGTAATGGTCTGCTGCGATCAGGAAGGATCCGAATGTCCCAAGTAGATCGAAGTATCTACTTTTTCTGCGAAAGAGGGTGCTAAGAGTCGTGTCGCGCAGTGGCACGTAACTGTCTTAATGTCTTTTCAAGCAATGTGTTGATGATACGCCAGCCCCAGAAATGAAGGAGGGGTGAAGACTTCAATAATAATGCTGGGGCATATGTAGTTAGTCCGCCGTTTGTAAGTTCGAAATGAAGGAAGGGAAAAGAGAGCAGAGGCCGCGATCTCGAGAAACCGAAAACGCGCAAGAGGAACTTGATCGGCGTAAGGCGATTTAAGCGAAGGTGGTGGCAAGAGGCATGGAACGGTGGCGGCAAACTTAAGGCGAGGGCAAGACACAGAGCGATTGGCGATGGCGAGGCGTAGACGGTTGCAAAGGAGATAAAGAAAACAGTGGGTGTTTGGGGATGCAGCCCCCAATGAGTCTCGGAGCCTTGCAACGTGCTGGAGGCCGGTCTGAGATGGCGGCTCACAGGGCCGTGGCTAGCCAGGCCGCGACAACAACCACAAATTGGCCAACGCATCCCATAAGGAGGGCTGACAATGTCACGGTGATGACATAGAATTGGAATCATCACTTACCGAACACCAGATTGCGAAGACATTGATGCCAACATCTTAGGGTATCACTCATTTGAAAACGGTGAAGCCGCGCCCTGAGACCCGTCATCATCATGGTATGGTGTATCGGACATCCTGGGTCCTTTTCCTTTTTTCCCTTCACATTGTCGGGATATATCTCTTTATGAGATTTCTTACTTAGCAGACTGTCCCTTTCCACCGTTGCGTCTTGTGCAGATCCCACATCTCCATGCACATTACCGCCAACCCACAAACGCGCTGTCCTCCTCCTCATCTCCCCGCTTCGTTTTTCTTCCCCAGAATCCCCACACCACCACAACCCCATTCTCCTTACCACCACCATGTCTTGAATCTTCCTCGAGAACTCACTGCCAAGCAGCCACGCAACTCCTTCCTATTCAGTGCTCACGCCAATCCCCCAACAGCAACACATCAGCGCATCAAGGCTCTCCTCACCAGCTCTCTGCCAACATTCGTCCATAGCGGTTATAACTTTGGGGGGGCATCCTTTGAGGAGGATTCCGTCACACAGCAGCTGCACCAGGCTAACAAAACAGTGCGTCTCTCCTGAACTTGCTTCCTCACAGACCCCTACAAGACCCCTCGTTGTAGATCGCCTTCATGGGAGACGACACCTGGCTTACTGTCTTTCCAACGGCTTTCCACCCAACAATGTCGCACGACTTCGATTCTTTCAACGTTGAGGACTTACACACGGTCAATAATGGCTTCATCGACAATCTCTTCCCCTTCTTGACGGATTCAAGCCAAGCCTATGCGTGGGGTGTCCTGATTGGCCACTTTGTTGGCGTCGACCATGTGGGCCGCCGCGTAGGTCCTGACTACCCAACGATGCTGGCGAAGCAGCAGCATATGAACGATGTCCTCAAACGCGTTGTCAATGCTATTGATCAGAACACTCAACTATTTATCCTCGGGGACCACGAGATGGATCGCAATCGTGACCACAGTGGCGGTGGTGGCCCCGGAGTCTCTGCCAGCCTCTGGATTTAGAAAGGTTCCGCCTTATCCGCCAAGAATGTGCCGACGTCCCATCTTCCTCACAAAACATTCCCCGGCGAACCATCTCCACACCGTTCGATACAGCAGATTGATCTAGCGCCAACACTCTCACTCCTCCTAGGACACCCAATCCCTTTCAACAATCTTGGGACCGTTATCCCGGAGTTGTTTTGGCGGAACCCCGTGAGAAGCGATTACGCTAAAGTGTTTGATATAAATGCGCGTCAAGTTCACGCATAGTTCAACGCCTACTAGAATAGCCCTTCTGGTGGCGAGCTTGATGGCATGTGGGGTGACTCGGAGGCTCTTGGACGCATTTTGACACCAGCAAGCAGGAACGGGCCAGAAGCCGCAGTCAAATTCACCCATCTGGCACTGGAGACCTGCCGCTCGCTCTGGGCGCGATTTAACCCTGCGCTCATGGTGGGAGGATTGGGAGTTATTGCATTAAGCTTCCTAGTCGAGTAGGCGTGTACGAACGTAGCCGTTCTCTCGGCGAATGGGACGCCTGGATTGCATCCCTTGGTAGGAGGATTATGTCGTCTGCCGCCATGGGCGCAGCGCTCGCAACAGTTGCACACATCGTATTCCGAAGTTTCCAACTATCGAGCAGAGTCACTCCAATCCAATTTATACTCTTTGGCGTGTCCATCTGTTCTGGTGTGTGCGTCCTCAGTTCTGCGCTGTCAAGCTCTCTATCTCGTGGTCCACGCCCATCACATTCCTCCACTAAATTCCCTTTCTATCCAACTCTTACACCCTCTGGGAAGACCGCACCATTCCAATTTCCCTTCTCTTCACACTTGTTCCACCGGTGCTTACCGCATCGTCTGCGCCAACGGCATGGCTCCGGTATTGCATCCTTGCATTTTCCTCCCTTTTTGCGCCATGTGAAAGGCTCATGGCAGTCAGCACGGTTTGCCGCAAGGGGCAACACCCGTGGTGTAGTGTCGCTTTCTTCTCAGGTTCAGGCGCCACCGAATCACTTATCCTCATGTGGATGTTGCTCATTCCTGCGTCAGTCCTGGTCCGTACGGTATCCGGCAGTAGTGCTTCACGCAGCGCACGAGGCTGCCGTTTCGAGTGAACGACGACGACTGCAGAGTCTCCTGGCCTTCGAAAAATGGCAACATTCGGTCACATGTATAGCTACCAGAGAGATAGTTTTTTAGAAATTTTAGAAAAGATTATCCCCCGCATAAACCTTGGCAACCAAAGTGATCTGGTAGGCCTCCCTGACAGTTAGTGACAGTTATCAAGGCATTACCTGTGTTATCTTGCTCGCTAAACTATTCTACCATTACCTCCCGCTAGCGCGGGAGGGTTTTCCTAATGGCCCGATCCCGCGCACACCCCTCCCGACTTGACCGACAACGCACTCACTCGTTTCACAGACAAAACATGCCGTTCCTTATCATCAGCAGACATCTTTGGCGACAAGCAATTGATTATCGACGAGCCGACCCAGGAGGGTCGAGATTTACAGTCACTATTGGGGAAAAACAGTAATCGTACATAACTTGTCTTTCGCCTTCAATGGTCGCAGTGGCATTATATCAAGGGACAGGAGTCACGGTCGAATACATGGAGACATGGAGACTGGGAATGTGTGTCTACGGAAAACATAGAAAAAGAATCAAACGAACGAAACATCATACCGCCATATATCGAGTTCGAGCTGTTCCAGAAGCGAGAACATCGTCTGTGGTTCAACTGAGGCCGACGTCCATGAGAGCATCGTACCCTGGGAAAGTGAAACAGTTAGCAGAAACACGTTGCATAAAGAAATACGGGCGATACCCCACACACAATCGGACAGTTCCATCATTCAGGCGCCATAATGAACGAAATTCACCCAACGCTCCGTAGTCGGCGTATTCCTTCTCAACATCTGCACAGCATCCCGAAGTGCCTCTGCCGTTCTCTCATAATACGGCACACCTTCCCATTTGTCTGAAAACACCGACGAGTAAAAGTACTTCGCGACGACCGGTCCATCGATGTCGGCCATCGCCCACATCGTTCCAACTATGCTCCGGAATCCCGAATATTGCACGGCCGCAGAAAGGTGCAGTCCCTCATCAGCAATGCTCTCTTCCGTCAGCTCTGCAGTGTGACAAGCAGAAAGGAATGCAAATTCGGCAGATGGAAGTTGGGACCGTATGATTTCGAGAAGGGTAAGACGCTGGTCTTGGTGGAGCTTGAAAGATGCCTCGAATGGCTTGCCATCTTCGAGTAGTCCATGGCACGAAAAATGTGCAAACCTGTGATCTTGGAGGTGCCTGATAACAGCAGAAGGCGTCGCCTTCTTGGAGATAAGCGTGGTCACAGTTGTCTCGAGGCGCTGGACATGAGATATCTCAACCCAAGCTCCTGGCATCGACTCATCGGGTTGCGCTACGAGAAGTATTGATGGCTTCTCTAACGAATGGAAGTTATGTTTTCTGGACTCGATGAGCGCCGAAAGAGTTGGAGTATATGAAGGGATGTACAGGTCCGAGAAATACAACTTGTGAGAGCGCTCCAATCGTACTGGACCCAGGGCATGTAGAGGAAGAGAACAAAATGCCGATGTCGGGCACCACCAAATGCGGGATTGTTCTGGAACATTCAACTTGTGGAACTCCTGTATTACTGGCTGGCCAACCAGGAAATAGAGTTCCTCGAGTACAAATGTCAATGCCTCATGATATTCCGGTTTGTCGAGACCTTTCTTTCGTGCGGCCAATAGCTTGACCTTCAAGCCTTCTGCACGATCATAAAACTCCTTGGGGGTCGGAATGAGGGAAGGAGGAGAATTATCGAGGAGAATGATGATGTCGGAACGCCATTTACAATGGTTGACGATGACGACTGGTCCATGTGCTGCAGCAGAGCGGAGTGTGTCGAAAGATGGTGCCTTCAAGAAGTTTTCAAAACCTGGCAACAATCGGATCTGTGTGATAAGACTGTTTCGATCGTCCAGTAGTTTTCGTTGTTTCACCACAACGCGACTGAAAGTGTCTATGTCCTCATTACCATTGACGCCCCCGCCCTTCGACCACTCCATTGGAGAGACGGATGTTGTCAATGCCTCGAGATCTTGATTGAGAGTTGCGAGTTTCCCTGCCAAAACGGGGTCCACTCTATGAAGATTATCGATGGAGACACGCAGACCGCGCATCTCCGACCACAGAAGGCCTCTCCCTTGTTCCAAAGTCTCTATTGCCTCTTTAAGCTGACCTTTGTGCGCTAGATATGATGCATAGTCCAAAGGTAGCTTTTCGATATCATCGCGTATTGTGACAAGGTGCGAATGCTGCGCTTCGAGGGTAGGGGCAAAGGTCAGAGCATCTTGCATCAGTGAGATGGCGGTGTCGTACGCAGTCGGCGCAGAGGAGTGCACATCAATCCGTGCCCAACGTGCCCATCGGCACGCGAGCTCGAATCGTGTGGTTACCTTCGTGTATGTATTGTTAGCGGCAATTGAGAATAGTTGCATTACTTCATCAAGGTCCTTTTTGTCATTGGATAGCCTGAACCGTGATAAAAAGGACCAAATTAGTCCTACAATAACCGGATATTGGGCCCACTGTGGATAGGATGTTTTTAATACGTGCCGACGCGCGTCAATTGATTCATCGAGATATTCGGGGTTGTGTGTAAGTTCAAATGCACGATCGAGAAAGTCGCCTGACCTGACCATAATCAAGCCTGTTATTGTGGTCTGTTGAACGGGTCTTTGCTGAAGCGATGCAAGTAGTAGTCGGCAATACGTGATGGCTTCATCGATGTCCGCTCTATCGGTGATGCCATTCATGGAGTCGACAGCAAGAAGGTGCGGGAAGTAATCCACCGTCGGCATTGAAGGGGACTCGATAGCACTCATCTCAGCGAGAGATGCAGTCAGGTGCGAGAATGAGGGACGAAATATGGTCTGTGGATTACGGGGATGCACTTCTGGAAGGGTATGTGTGATGCCAAAGTTCTTGAAACCTGTCCTTTCCAGCTCTTCTAAAGACTGAACAATATCACCATACTTGGGATCTTCAAATGGTGTTGAGATAAGATGGGTACGAGTGCGAGAAATGGCCTCCTCTAGATACTCAGGGGTTCCAAGTAAGATGAACCTGTTATGTGCAATTTGTGCAGCCTCAGCTAAAGCAAATCTCAAGTATCGGTCAGGAGTCTCTTCTGGGGAATGAGAGGTGATAATTCTGTCTAAGGGGGCCATCGCGCCTTCATAATCTTCATTCGACTGGGTTAAAAAGAAGCGAAGGTCAAAAGACTTGGACAGCGCGAGGGAAACATCGTGTGAATCTGGTAAGCGCGCATCTGCTTCACACAGACAATCGATGATTTGTTGTGAAGGTGGGTCAAATAAATCCACCATACAGTGGATAACAGATCGAGCAAAAGTCTCAACAGCACAATTTAGCTCTGGCCCCAAAACATTCGAAGAGAGTTGCTCGTGGCAAAGTACCGCCATCTCCTCGAGATAGTACATTGCATTTCCGGGTTCCAAATCCATCTGAAGACTCAACGTGCAGACAAGGAGTGTAATAACCTTGTTGTGTGTGATGCCAAGTTCAAAAGATTGGTTTCGCATGTAGTAAAGGTATTTCAGGCAGCACGCGACGTCTCTGGGCAGCTTTGATTTGACCGCGCGACGAAAAAGGGCCTGTATAAGGAAAAAAAAAGTTGAAACGATGTTTTTCGATAGGGGCAATGATAGCAATAAAGCATGAGTAGATCGGAGGATTAACGTTTCGAGATCTTGCTCGTCGGAGGATAGAGTGTGGCGCACAAATAGTGCTCTGGCCAGAGTCTCAAGTATAGACGCACGTTGACGAGTAGATTGGGGCGAATAGGAGGGGGTGTCCTGAAGATATGTGGCATCGATGGAACCTGTAAAGAAGGGAGAAGAACTTTAAGTCTTGCGGTTTCGGATGGCCGGTGTGTCACGGAGTGGAAAGGTAGGGATTGGATTGGAGACTCACGATCTGATACTGCCATGGTCAAAATATCAGAGATGGGGTGACTAGACCGACTGACGAAGACCTGAAAGGCGCAGGTGGATGTCATTCGAAATGCTCCTAGCCTAGGACACTGCCTTGCATCGCATGTCACGGGACTCGCTCTGTAAGACGTTTTGAGCTTTTAACCTTTAAGGGCTGAGCTGACATAAGTCCGACACTATGTGCGTATGCATTTCCATGGGTCCAGCATCGGCGCGCTAGGTAGCGGTCCACGCGGGTCTCATGATACAGCACCTCACCATACCCTCCACCGCGCACCCTTGCCCACTACCTCCCCTGCACCAGTGGGTCGGGTAGTAGAGGTAAGGAGTTTGAGTAAGAAGACCTGAACTCTTTTCCTAAGGGCTTCTCACAACAAAACCAGCCCAAATCATGGCTTATTGTGAAGCTATCGTAAGGAAAAGTGTTTTTCTGCCCCTTCATCACTGAAGAGGGAGGCTTTATATACATGTGGTATCATATCGTGTTTGTATCGTATCTATCTACCCAGGTACCTGTCTGACGAACGACCTTTGCGACCGATTGGTCGCGGCGTCGATATCCACCCCCCACGGGCTGAACCACGCGCATACAATGTAATATCTATTGTGCATGAAACATATACTGCGCACATAAATTGCGCAGCGCAACCGATATTAGATCGGTCGCGCGTGGTATATGTGCTCACACATGTGACATGCGCGATAGTCCGCACGGGTGGCGAGCAAGCGCACACGTTGTCCACGCGCGCCTTGAAGCTTGAAGCTTGAAAGGTAGCCTGTACACTTAGAAGGCGTTAGAGTAATGTGGCTCGGTCACTTCGCCACCGTACATGCACTCAGTATAATTACACAGACAAGAATTGCTGCGCTGCCCAGTTCGTTTGACGACGCTGATGCCATCGCGGGATCGCATGTGGAAAAGGCAGTAGGAGTCCGTAAACAGACGTCCTTCAGCGAGACGACGATGAACTACGCCCCGCGGAACAGTGTGCGGAAGAGCATGCCGATGTGTTGTTGTGCGAGAGGTTCAGCATATATAAACTATCACAATTCACTCACAGTGAATTAGAATGCCTGAACAAGACGCAAGGACTCATCGACTGACCATCCGACGGGCAGGTCATTCGTCGTGATCTGCCTCAAAACACCTTAGGATCGATCAAGTAGCGCGCGCGGATTGTAATCCCCTGGTCCTCGATAAGACACCCGTACTCGCGGGTAATGTCCATGTTGCGGTCCGCCAACAACGGGATGGCAGATTCGGGCCGAGGCCACCCGCGGCGCGGGGCTGCTGCGACCAGGCATACTATTGATGCAGTCGTAATGGACAGTGCCCCCGTCAATGGTCAGGCACATGTCACAGTGACATGTTTGATTCTCCGTCAGTATCACATGACCATATGGGTGATGAAAAAATATCTTGCACCACGCGGAATCGAACCGACAGCCTCACCCTGCTCACTCATGGAAGCAAAAGATAATAACCAGTACACCACTGGGCTCTATTACTACCTTTCCTTTTAATAATATTTGACTAGTTTCATGGAGAAAGAGTGAAATTTTCAGGGATTCAACTGAATGGATGGATGACGTGCAACCTTCTTTAACGCCCACATCATGTGATACAAAACATCTTCAAAGTCCGCACGGCAGACTCCCCCAGGCGTGACAAGAGGTGAAAACCTCCAAAAAACATGGGAAACATCAGATAATGAGCTTTTCGTTTGGAAAAACAGATTTTGGGCAATAGAATAGTATAGAATAAACACATAAAGTTGTATCTAAGGTGTGGAAGATGAGGAAGTAGGAGAACTAACAATCTGACCATTGGGGGTCATCTGTCCATTGTACCTGCATCAATAGTAGTCCGAGTAGTCCGAGTCGGTGGAGACGGCTGCACTTTGCGCGTGATTGGGGAAGTGACGTGAGTCATTTCAGTGTCGCGCGGTGCCACAAGTAGCAAAGACGTACCGAACACCGTGGTGTTAATGCGTGCAAAGTCTGCGAGCGCGTCGTTGAATGCAAGGAGCTCGGTTGGGCAGATAAAAGTGAAGTCCTTTGGGTGGACAGCATATTAGACGGATTGTGCAGGCCTGAGGACTTCGACATAAGTTCACAGAGGGTAGAACATCAGGATCACCCTTACAGAGGCGGGTCAGAAACAAAGCGCCAATGGAAAAAAAAGACGGGTAGGTACCATTGGTGGAGACCCGTTTGAAGGCACCATCGACGAGAGCGGTGACGGAGAAGGCGGGCGCGGGACTCTGAATGGTCGGCGACATTATTCAGGTAATGGGTGTTGTGTAGAAAGAGGGGGAAATACAGTAGTGGGATCCACGGGGACGCGGGGACAGTGGGCGTTTACAGCACTGTATACAAGAAACGGGAATGACACGGGTTAATTATTATAATTTCATTTTTTGTTTCGTTTTTTTTTTTTTTCGCGACGCGTCTCTTTGACGCTGTTTGGACTTTGGACCAGCCCCGAAAGGCCATCTCATATCCCTTTTCGAATAAGCATAGTGAAGCGATAGGCAATTGACTTTCCATTTGTAGTTGGGTGTATGTACACTGGGACTGCGGGGGAGTTAACATGGTTAATAAGGGCTTTACGATAATACGATAAAAACTCCTATGCAAGGTATCGTGGTGACCAATAACATAACTGCAAGAGGAAAGAAAACAAGGGACAAGAACAGCCATACTCCAGACGGTATCTGAAGACCTGCCCCGACCTGTTCCCAAATAGTATGTGGCTTTTGTGAGACATCAAAAAGATATAGCAATGAGGACCAAAAAATTGAAATAGGGATAGGGAAGGTGAGATAGAAGGGGCGGGTTTCTGGCGGGGTTAATTGACGCACACCGATTCCCCGCACTCGAGTTCCCAACAAGTACCAGGCGGGAAGGCCATGCATCGTACAGTAGTGTCGATCCCTCACGAGGTCGTCCACACCGTCAGTCGCGACAGTCCCTTCCTCCGATTCAGTAGCGGTTGGCACCCGCACAGCACCCAGACGAAGAGTGTGATGTGCCCGTCCAATGTGCCCACCTGCTTATACTGCGCTTGCAGAGCAACCTGAGCCGCAAAACGTCACATAATTAGCGCCACGGTCAGGCATAAAAGAGAGGCCACGAAAGGAGAAGACTTACCTTCACCTTATCAGACTTTTCTTCGAGACGCAGCTCCAGCCTCTCACAGTTCTGCCAACGCACTTAATAACCGCCCTTGCATCCACACGTCCACATCCGGCGCTAGAACTAACGCGAGCTCCTCCAGCCCGCTCCCTAGCGCATCAAAAAGCGCACCAGGGAGCAAACCATCATACAATGTACTTGTGAGACGGAACCCTACCGGCCTCACCAAACGGCTGGGCACCGATGCGGCTGCAAGGCCGGGGCTAGCGTCTAGCATGGTGAGATGAGGAACGGCCGTCGAGGGCACTTCACCTGTGCCTGGCGGTACACCGACGAAGTTCGGGAGGGCGAGGTGGATGATCCGCGAGCGTGCCGCGAGGAACTGGTCGAAGAACGCAAATAGGAACGTGTCTGCAAGCAGCATGGTGCGCGTAAGGGTAAGCGGTGCTGCCGAGAGAAGGTCAGCGTCGAACGCGGGGAGCGTGAGTGTGAGCGTCGCGAGGGCGCGCATCGAGCACAGTGCGAGGCGGAGGGCGAGGCTGAAGGATGGGCCGTGCACGAACGGGTACGTCGGGATCGTGAGTGACGTCACGAGCTCTGCGAGATGCGAGGCCGTTGCGAGGCTCGTTGCGCATGCGTCTGCTTTTGTTGGGGTGGTGGCGGAGTGCTCGAGGGTGCGGTAGAGCACGAATTGAGCTGCAGCGCAGAAGCGGCGTGAGACACAGGCAAGGGTGGAGAGCTAGGCGCGCGAGATGTGCGCAAAGGCGAGGGAAAGGGGGATGGGTGGGTTTTGGCATGCTTGGCAGCGCGCGTGGCGAGGGGTGTAAGGCTCGAAGGTCTGCGGCGTGGGCAGGACGACACGGTGCTGGGATACTGGCGCGATCACGGGTGTTTCGTAGATAGCACTCTGGGGGGCAGGTGAGCTATGCGTGCGGTCGCGGACGCGCCACGCTTGGACGGCTTGACAAGAAGAGGCGACTGGAGAGGTGGAGGAACCACCATGCGTGGGCAGATATGCAAGGGGCGAATGGGCGAGAGGGACTTCACAAAAGTGGCGGGGTGCACGGCGGTGTAGAGATAGCGTGAGAGGTAGAGAGCCATGCATGGGATATGCGCAAGGATGAGGGGGGAGAACGCTGGAAGGGCGTATTTCGTGATTTTTCCATCATGGGAGCAGAATGCCGAAGTGTAAGGACCCATGGAAATATACTGTACTGTGTGCGAACTCACGAAGGTGCCAGTCGACATCTTGAAAAAGGCCAGGCCGTGTTCGCACGATACTCAGCAAAATGACACATGGAATTATGGGTATATGGACAACATTGATATTAGGTTGACACTCAGAGAACGGTACTAGCGGTTAAGATATTATTATCTCCCAGGACCAAAAGTGACCATGTCGCGATCCTGGTAATGCACCGCCCCGAATGACCTGCATGGCTGCCCTTCGTTAGCTACTCTTCGTTCTCTGCCTGCTCCTCCTCAACATCGGGGCCATCGCACTGCTGCCTCTGTTGTTGTCCCTACTCCTCCTCGACGTCGTGGCTGTCGTGCTGCTGCCAGGGCTTCTGTTCTCACTGCCACCTCTGTAAGCTTTAATGCCAATTTAATGACCCATTTCACGACTATACATTGGCTGTTGCAGTTCTGTTTGTGTCATATTTGGTAGTGCATGTGTGGCGACTTTTGGGTGTCCAGCGTGGGAGAATTCCACGATTTCGTTGCGGCCGACTATGTGTTGTGGCTTTGGATGTTGTGGGTAAATTCCGCAATTTCGTTGCGGCTGTTACTGTACCGGGTGTCGTGTGTTGCACGACAGCTGCGGTTCGGCTAAGAGCCGACCTAGCCGGAGCTGGTCGCTTTTGGCGACTCGGCTGGCCGGGCCGATCCTGGGAAAAAGTCAGCTGCTGGGGTCGAACCAAGGGGGGCCCGGACCGTGGATCCCGGATAGGGGGTTAGGTAGTTAGTCCAAGTCCTACCGTTGGTGACGTTAGCTGTCCTTTGGTACGGATGTCAGCCTGCCTCGTTCAGTCTTCAGGAGCTTATTTTGAGTGGCATTTTAGTCTGACCGAATATTTATGCGAACTCTATCTATACATCAGCACATGCCACTTTATTGTTCAAGGTCGCCATACTGGTTCCATATCTCAGAATTCTTCACCATCGAGCATTATGTGTAGGCGTAGAAATAGCATTATGTTGGAGGATGTTAATTTTTCGTTGCTTACATGTCTGGGGACCCATACGACTCTCCATCCTC
>Ga0307510_10005688_pt1 | contig 14852 bp, 11 predicted proteins | sample 12_EM_MG_FD_207224 | JGI IMG/M metagenome (GOLD analysis project Ga0307510, IMG submission 207224) | Populus trichocarpa ectomycorrhiza microbial communities from riparian zone in the Pacific Northwest, United States - 12_EM | ecosystem: Host-associated > Plants > Roots > Unclassified | place...
CGTTTCCTGGCTCCTTCTCCGGCATGGCGCAGATGTAGCAGCCGAGGATGAAGACAAGCGGACCCCACTGCATGAAGCATCTGGCTTGTTCTGGGGAGGTGCGGAGGTTGCTCGACTCTTCCTCGAGCACGGCGCCGATGCGACGGCCCGGGACGAGCACAACCGCACTCCGCTGCACGAGGCGAGGAGCGTCGACGTTGCTCGACTCCTTCTCGACCAGGGCGCAGATGCGGGTGTCCGGAATAACATGAACCAGACCCCGTTTCAAGAAGCGTCGGCAAGTGGGCATCACGAGATTATGCAGTTTCTATTGAAGTATAGTACTGAGTGAAATTTGTGATAGCTGCGCTGTGGTGAGGGTGTACGACGTAGGCAGTTAGTAAATATATACTCTCATTCGAGTCTGTCACGCTATGTTCTGTATGTTCACGTCCAGTATCTATCACTAGTACTAGTACTGTATATAACCCACGAAGGGGGTGATAAACTTCGGAATTCGAATTCGGGAATCTGCCAGTTATTGTTTGCCATTTTCCATTTTGAACCTGGATGCAGGATGAGTCGATCGAACTCATTCACCCGTGGGTTTATGAATACTACTGACTCGCCCCGATATCATTCCCGAATCGCATCGTCCCACTGGCACCCTTTTGTACAGCTAGTAAGAAAACAGGCCTGTCCGTGTTTGTCACCATCCACACGCGCGCAAGAAAGCAGCCATCGTGGGCAACCAATGTTCCTGCCGCTGACCGTGGGAATGACAACTTGAACGACCCTCGCGCATAGTGTTGCCAGAGAGTTGAGTTGAGTTGAGCAAAAGATTATCGCAATAGGGCTGGGCATAGACCATTCAAAGGGATGATCACCTGCCAGTGGGCACTCTTGAGCCATGAGATGCATGAGAGATCCAGACCACGCTAAGTTTTCAGCGTTAGTTCAGTTACCATTCTCCGATTCTCGCATCAGAGCCCTTCCTCAGGCTTGAAGTGAGTTCGGTGTACCGACCGGTAATAGCTAACTTTGAAATTGTTGCGTCGGAGTGACGCAATTCCGTTGCGAATTGCGAACCGATTCATGGTACCTCAAATTTTGGTTTTGGCAGTTGGGGAGGAGGATCTGCGGGCTCATGGGAGTGTCAAGACCGTATGTGATGACCCCCAAGTACTAATAATGAGATAGGTCGCGATCGTTATTATAACAGGTTTTCCCCAACAGGTCGCACTTCCGCGTGATGTTTTCATCGGGGAAATGAACCGCTGCACAGCAAAAGGATTTCCCGGTCACGCGAGATTGGGGGGAAATATGAAGGTACTGTAGAGAGGACAACCATACCATGGCGACATTGAATACCCTGCCGTGGGCGACGTCACGGTTCAGGTACTTCACGTCGCCTAGGCTCAAGCGAGATCGCCTCCCCTCAATGGTTTCAAACTGCAGCAGCCCAACTTTCCTAGATAGGGGACGTCCGCTCCTCAGCCATGACGGGAACAACAACACCTGCGACTTCAGACGTTTCGGCGCTCGATCCACCGAAGAACGTCAAAGATTTCTCAAGCTGTGTAACGTGCGTTTGGGGCGTGCAACTGCCCGGGTGGCGCTAAAGAGCAGACTCGAGAGGACTTCTCCGCATGGTCCGGTTACTCAATCTTGGAAACTTCCATTTGAGAAGTCTCTTGTCCCACGGCAAATAAGAAGTTCTGGCTATGCTTTGCCGAGGTAACAGTAGAATATGTCCTCTCATAATTACCTCGCATACCCAGCGCCAAGTGCCAGTGGCCAAGGAGATGCATACCAGCTCAATTCCCATGGTGACAGAAAAGGGTTCAAGCGAAGATGAAAGGGACAACGGTATTCTCACCGCAGAACTCATACACCGATCGATCTACTACAAGTCATGGTAAGAACTTAATCGTACGAGATGCCATGTTTCCGGACCGTAGCTTCACTGGGAGGAGTACAGTGCTTCCAAGAACGCTACCACATCACCGTGAAGTTCATTCCTGCCCCCCAGAGCACGCTCAGCGACGGTGGGAAGATCTTCTCGTGGAACTTTGTATTGATCAAGGCTAGTTTTAAGACCGAGATTGCTCACAAGCCTAAAACATTTCATAAAAATCAGGTTAGAAGAGTATGAAAACGTACCCGTCGATTAGCTCGCTGAGTTGAACGACGTCGCCTTCCACAGACCCCGTTGATGGTTGATTGAGCTGATACAAAGCTCCTGCAAGCCATTGTTTGTCTTCGTCTGAGGCAACTTTGGCTTTGAGCTTGACGGTCGGGACAAGCGTTAAGCACTGAAAGACCATTTAGCTTTGACAAAGACTGTGTCTAGCCCTAGGTAAGTCCTACCGAAGTGATCCCATGGGGTATGCCATAGGCTGCGCCGAGCCTATGTCCAAGAGCATGCGATAACCCTAGGGCACTAGAGAGGGCGATTCATCATGGGTACAGCAGGACCATGTTCGCGTCCTCAATCACCTGTACTTTTCAAGTCTTGCTGGCCAGAGACTCATCCACGCTGCGACTTGGAGCTTCTGTCGTGCGTGAACATCATTGGGGTCCGCTTTCGACTGTGGCAGGTACTTGAACAAGTCCACAATAGCCCCATAACAGAGATATTTCAGTGGCGGTATCACAAACGGCCGATACAACGCCTCGACAGCGTGATCAAGGGCGCGGATTCCGGTAGATAGCCTAAGTGTCTTGAGTTGTATAACCCTCTATGCATATGGAGAACAACTGACCACAGCCTTTCAGGGGTTGCAAGCGTAAGTTCTGCGTCGAGAATGACGCCGGAAGGAGCGAGGTATGGTGAGCTCATGGCTGTCTTTTGGCCCGCTTCGTCGGTATAGCCTGCGCCAGTCTTCTGTGAAGTTAGGACATCTGCTAAGTATCATAAAAAGTCCTCCATCATACCGTATACTCCGCGGCACTGATAGTTGTAGGTATGGCGATCTGTCGAAGGAATTCCCCACCATGCTCCTCATGCAAGAAGTAGATGATGGCTTTCGACGCATCGATAGGGGAACCACCACCGACGGAAACGACCAAGTCCGCGCCAGACTTCTTGAACGCCTCTATTCCGGCACGAATTCCAGAAATTGGGGAGTGTTCTCCAATATCGTAAAACGTGGCCGCATAGCGATTCTGCTCACGCAGGATGCCTTCCACCTTCCTCACGACATCCGTCTGTACTGTATGAGAAAAGAACAGGACGAGATGATGAGTCGGGCGCACCTTGGTATAAAGACTTTTCCCGGTCACAATAAGTGCCTTGGTAGCGCCGAGGGTGTCCAACAGTTTGGGAAGGGCTGTTGAGACACTTCCAGGACCATAGTGGACGCCCTCGAGAGTGTGAGTCCATGCATAGTACCCGTGTAATTCTGTGGAGTGAGACTGTCCCGACATGGTTGATAGTCTCGTTGGAAGAAGGTAGGTGATTAAAAGGGACTGAGACCGAGGTATAGCCCGAGTTATACAGAGATTAGTGAGCACGTTGTCCTTAACCGCGCATGTGATGATTGTCAGCAAGATCAATTAATGACATCATCGTCTCGGGGAGAATTCGTAGTCAGACAAAACCATTGGGGAATCGGGAGTGTTCAAGTTGAGTTGAATTGGCGATCCGTCACTCTCCGCCCACAGTTTAATGGTTACAAGAAGAACAGTACAATGGCATGGCGTGGCACATGCGGCGCCCACGCCGGCGAAACCCGTTTCCGCTATTAGTCAAGTTAAGAGTCTCCAGGCGCCGCAGGCGCATTCGCCCAAGGATGTTGGTCTGGGCAACACGCAAGTTTAACTCGAATACTACCACTATCACTGTCTAGCCAATGGCTGGCACTGCTAGAAGCGTCTACGGGGGAGAAAATAGTCTACATGAACATCACATCCGAGTCATCCCTCGGGCCGTCGGGCACCTTTCGCACTCAATCTACCGTTCGCGTTCACAAGGCTAGATAGATAATTGACCGAACCCCTCTGTCATCATTCGGGCATCGACTAAATTGCAAGCGTAATGCGTACGCCTGATGAATGCCATGTGAAGCCGATGAGGGACTACTCCTTCTGGTAATCCGACGACGCCAGCGGGTATCATGATCACGTTCGCAAAATTTCAACGCCAATTGGCCCTAGTTTGTGCCACTACTGGTAGTCCTTTCCTTATCATCCAACAATCCAGAATCATCCCTACAGTCATGGACCCTCGTTCTGGACCCCAATCCAACGCGCCTAAGCTCACGTCATTTACCCAAGCTCACCCGTTCAGGTTAACTGAGTCACCGAATGTAGACTGGAAAGTCGGCGATGGACTCTCGAAGACCCCTTTAGGGCAAGATTGGAAGACAGATGAGGAGCTTGGATGGAAGACTTGGGATATGGCACAGACATCGCCTTCGTAAGTTATCGTGCTAAACTGCGGGGCACGGGACGCCCATTGAACCACCCCAGAGATGCAACACAAATACTTAATTCTACTGTAGTCCCGCGGCCGATTGCATTTGTGTCTACACTGTCGGCTGAAAACATCCCCAATCTTGCTCCGTTCAGGTATGGAAATCGCCTTGTGCGATTTGTCTTCAGAAGCGAGTCATATTGTGATTTATTGATGTACCTCGCTAGTTTTTTTCAGGTGGTCAGTATGAAAAGGCTGCGCCTTGAATTCTGACTCACACCATTTCTATTCCTATTCCAGGTAGCCTACAACCCCCCAATCATCAGCGTCTCCTTTAGACTTTCTCCTCGTCAGCCCAAGAATACGCGGGACAACATTCTTGCGACAAAGCAGTTCGTGGTGAACTTGATCAGTGAGCCGTTTGCAGAAGCTGCCAATGAGACATCAGTTGAGGCACCTCCCGATGTCAGTGAGTGGGACATCTCGGGCTTAACCCAGGAACCCAGTGTGAGCGGCGTAACTTAGGTTATGATCTGGCCGAGTGACTGGTTTCATCTAGCTGCACGTTAAACCAGCGCGAGTGAGGGAGAGTGCTGTCAGCATGGAATGCGAAGTGGGTACACCACTAATTGTTCTGCGCCCTTCTGTGTACTGATCGATCACAATTCTCAGCTATTCCAATCACAGGACATCTTTCCCGACGGCCCGCCGGGCGCCACGTTACCTTCTGCGACTCTCGTTCTCGGTCGAGTGAAATATGTGCATGTCCGTAATGCCGTCCTACGATCCGACGGACTGAGTGCCGACCCTGCAAAATTGCGGCCGATATCCAGAATCAGCGGCATGACTTACGCGAGGCTTGGCGAAGGCTTTGACGTCAAGAGACCCGAATGGAGTGGTGTGAAGCAAATTCTCGATGCTCAATGTTCGTCACTAGATTAGTATTGCAGGGGTGGGAATACTAGACCCGGTTATCAGATGCGCCATGATAACATCGCAGCGGCTTTGGAAGTCCCACATATATATATTGACATCATAAAAGGCCAAGGGCGCCCGACGTGGTCAGACGCCACTAGCGTAGCAATGGGGACGAAGCAAGGACGTGGGAGCTGGCGCTTAACCCGAGGACAGGTCCCCCTGACACATGCCAACTAGATCACAAAGAAAGGGCCGGAGATGAAAGTTTGTTTGGGTGGCGTTCTAGCTCTAGCACTGAAATTACTGAAATCCAGTTCCAATGCGGGTTGGCAGGGAAATGGACGTAGCGTGGGAACACCCTGATCAGGTGCGGGAGTCCTTTTATGTGTTATCGTCGGATTTCGAGATCAATCAGAAATCTATGTGAGCCGAGTCGTTTTGGTGGATCGAGGGAGAGGGGCCGGTCTACCGACACATGGGGGGTCGCGCCTTGGGCGTGTGTGGGGCATATTAACGTGAAGCTGTGCAATAACCTCGTGTTAGCGTGCAGGCAGTGAAACTTGTCGCACATAATAATTTAAACCCATTTTGTTGCCACGTGCTTTGACAAGCCGAGACAAGACGCTTTCACTTTTGCCCTCAGCGCATACACCTACTTATTCCCACCTCATTCCCTACCTTCGTTAAGAGTGGGTCATTTCTCGCTATCCAGGGTCGTTTTTTATTCATCTATCCATCGTAGCTCTCTTTTTACGCCCACAATTTTAGCGGCAATTGTTGCCTTACCTGCCAAATCAATTTCCGCCGCCGGTCGCCGGTCCCTTCTTCATATAGGCCCAACAAGGACTGTGCCCGTACAAACTCAACTACCTCCTTCAGTTCCCCTCTTTTACACTCGTCCTTCCGAACATGGAGCCGTCGACTCCAGCCGAGCAGCGCGCCCACGCTGTAGCCAAAATCAAGCGGGCCATTTCCCTTCCCCGTATGAAAGATGGTCGAAGACCGCGTATGCACGTCGAAGCTGTCAGTGAAGGCGAGAGATCACAACTGGGTACTCCGGAGCTGGGCGCAGATGGGCACCTGAGCGACGACAGCCCAGTGGTGTCCGAAAACCACGGTGACGACGGTTCTCACCCGACCCAGGTCGAACCGCAACCAGAACACGAACCAGAACCTGACCCACCGCCAGAACCAGAGGTTGATGCAGAACATTACGAAGTCAAAGCTGACGATCCGAAAACTGAAGAGGACCCCATCACGTCTCCCCCTGCGACGCCCTGTTTACCAGAAGAGACCTCAACAAAGTCGAGACGACGTTCGCGCTCTCGTTCAAGAGGACGAAATTCCAAGGATTTCAAAGGCAAGACTAAGGTCACCCAGTCTCCCCATCCCGCAAATGCTCCGCTCCCCACCAATGACTCTTCGCCTGATGAAGGCCCCATTGCACCCACTCCTCAACCTCCTGGCCTTACTTCACCGCTCCTCATATCCCCGATTCCTGCTCATGTCGCCCTGCTCCAGGCGCATCGTCTATTCGCATCTCCTGAGCCCGGTATGTTTTATCCCGGAACGTCCCCACCGACACCCCTACTCCCTACCCTCCAAGATATTCAGCGCGGGCTCTTCCGCTCAAACAGCGCAGCAGCACGTTTGATGGTTCTACAACAGCTGGCAGGGTCGGAGGCCTATGATCCGTCGCTTTCATCACCTCCCGTTACACCATCACCGCTTCCTGGCAAGATATTTCGCAATAATACCGTCGGTGGAAGTGGGGGCGAGCGCATTCAAGCCCGCAAGGTGATGATGCGTCAACTTAGCAGGCGTCTGAAGGAGGCGGAAGCCGAGCAGACTAGCGGAGGTGAGGACCCTCAGCCCACAACAGTTGCCCGTCGTAAGCGACGAAAGCGCTCCTCCACGAGCCGGTCGACCGTTGTTGATGATCGCGAACCACCATCTGCGGCGTCTCCAACTACACCTGTATTATCAACGGCAGCCTTACCTCGATCCACCCCTGAACCTACACGTGACGAGAGTGATACACACGTCGCACGAAGTCCAACACCAAACGCGAGAAGTCCCAGCGTAGAGCGTAGTCGAGAAGATGCATTGGCCAAGCTCACAGGAGAGGCATCACCCTCCACGGTATATGACTATGAGACTCCGTTGGAACGGCGAGGCGTAGTAGTCGAAGAAGAGGACGACGCTGCCGATCACGATCATAGTCCAGCCTCCTCCATCCCTCGTTCGACGTACAATGGCCGCTCTGATGCATCCCCTCGAGTCGCTTCTCCCCGTGCGACACCCTCCCCCAGCGCGCCTTTAAGCACATCCGCAGATTCGGCAGACGCAGATGTTCCCGCCTATCTGTCTGATTCTGTTCAAGAACAACAGGAGGTGTTCCCAACCTCGCCTTTTGCCACACCTTTGCGTGAGCGACAAGGCCCCGACGAAGACGAGGAGGACTCACATACCGAAAATGATGCGGCGAGGCGTTCACCATGGAACGATGCATATGACCGTGAGATTAGCTGGGTAGCCGAACTTGGTGAGTCCCGTTTAGCTTGGTGTGCTGTTTTTCTTCTCATGACGCTGTCTGTAACAGTTCCAGAGCGAATTCCTGTCCACGATGATAACGACTATGACGACGCAGATGAGATACACGAACCAAGGGATCATTCCTCCAGTGCGCGACACCACTCGGATCTTGAAGAGCATGAGGACGAGGACGATGATGAGTCGTTACCACGTGCTTCCATCGACTCGAAGAACCTTGTACTGGACATCGAAACCTCGCCTGAGGCACCGAGGCCCTCCCAAATACCGCCGTCACCATCGTCCGCCCTCATTCTCCACAGACATCTCAGCGATGACTCTCGTATTTTCCCAGCTCGTCTTTCAATATCATCACCTAGTCAACCTGAGCTCATCCCCTCCCCAAATACGGAATATCTGGAGTGGAGAGGGGATGAGTCATTACGCATGATTGTTACTGACACAACGCCAAAGAAAAACGGAGAGGGCTCTCAGAGCCGGTGGGACAGGGTCAAGAATGCGTTTGGGCGACCAGGGTCGAGTAATGGGAGACGATCGCGAAATAATAGCATCAGGGAGCGCGCCAACAACACAGATTCCAGCACAAGCAGGGAGAGCGGCGCAAGCTTGACAGGGGCTTCCAAGACGGACAAAGGTAAATGAAAAGATCACGTAGGTTATACACTTTGGTCTGATCCGATTATTCCCAGAACCTCCTACATATTTCCCAAGTTCACCTAGTGCTGTATCTCCTGTGCCCCCAACATCCAGCGAGGCTTTGCAGAAGTATGGTGGTGATGCCAAGTTGTTCCCCTTCCCTGGCATCTTCCCAGGAGTGAAGAGGTTAGAAGAAGAACGACGTACTCGTAGTGGTGGGCTTTCGCTCAACGCGTCTTCCCCTGAGATAGCATCCCCTCCCACCCTAGATGAATTCTCTGCCATAAGTTCCGGCTCTGCCTCCTCGCGCACTCCCCAAGCTTCTCCGGAAATTACTCGAGATCGGAAGTTATCACACCAGGTCTCGGATACGCGCCTTTTCCAAATATTCAACCAAGGGAACACTCCACCACCGTTATCAACGCCGTCAACATCTACAACTCAGCCAGACCCAGGTTCCCCGCCCACTCCCAACAACACTGGGTGGCTTGGTGGCAAGTTACCCACGAACCGAGAAGGTGTCAAGACATGGCTCCGTCAAAAGGGACTCTTTCCATCTCAGTCCTTCCAGGCCTCATTCCCTGACTTACAGCAGCCAGTTTCGGCTCCTGTTGTTATCTCTCAGTCAGGTTCGACTGACGTGAGCAGAAAGCTGTCTGATCTGTTCGATAGCCGGAAGGAAAGCGAGCTCATGACAGATTGGGAGGACATGTCAAGGACTCCAACCACCACTATCGAGAGTACCGCGCAAGGCAGGGAGTCTCACAATGAATCCGAGCCAGAGACACAAGAGGTTTCCTCTGCGGGATCTTCCACACCAGAAACACCAGCCCATGACAAGCCCCCCTTCATTGAGCCACGTGTCCGCACGCCAAATGGTGACGCCCAATCTATGACGTATCCCACCCAATCGATGTCCCCTGCTCCAGACCCTAATTCTTCTGCTACGCCCGACCCGACGTCATCATTGGATGGTTACGCTAGCCAGTCCTCACCCTCATCGTCGTCTCCAGAGCGCTTTTTGGAGCCGACGACGTTGCGTACACCAGGGGCGATGATACTCGAGCGATTGGACGAACAGTTAGGGAGTGCGTCGCGTGGTCCAAACGGCTCGACATTTGTTGATGATCCACCGCGGAGGCTACTCCTATCATCACAGGTGTTGCAAGTTGCTAACTCAAACACTGTGAAGGACCGCTTCCTCTTCCTGTTCAACGATATCCTTATCGTCGCCAAGCCAGTTACACATGACTATGACGCACTTTTGGACATGACCAAGCCGTCACCCTTAGATCGGAAGTTCATTGTGAAGAGCGTCGTACAACTGCGCGATGTTCGATTCACGGCGGATAGAGACGACCTCCCACTCAGCTCACTCTCTTCTATCAGCCGAAACCCTCTCGTCAGGACTTTCGTAATTCAGTTCGCCAGGGACGCGGATAATGCGATATCCCACTTTTTTGAGAAGTCCGGCACCCGCGACGACCCGACGGTACTTGGCCAATTGTTATTCAGGATGCTGGATCTTGATAGGGCAAAGCTGGGAGACTATCTATCCCGGAGAACGTCGAAGGTTGTTCTGAAAGCGTTCATCGGGTGCTTCGGTTTCGGTGGAGTACGGATCGACAAGGCACTTCGTGTGTTCCTTCAGTCTCTTCACCTCGCCCCTCCCTCTCGGTACTCTAACCCTTTAGAGTACGTGTCAGACTCCTTCGCCAGCCGCTGGTACGATGCGAACACGGACCTCGTCGCATACGACAAGGACCTTGCCATTCGGCTTGTCCGTGCGATCATCCAACTGAATGACGTTCTTTACGGGGGCGTCATACAGGATCCTTGGGCCCACGCGCAGATCAAGCGGAATGTAACAAACCGGGACTTCATTGATGCGTTCCGGCGATATGACCCGCGGTGTCTCGTCTCCGATGACTTACTGGACAGGATTCACGCGTCCATCAAGCGCGAGCCGCTTTCACAAGCTCGCAACTCAGCCCACTCGGTGGCGCCAGATCAGCTCATCATCTTAAAGCGCCCAATCCCATCGCGTCTCACCTATCGTATGCAATCCGAGCCTATCATCGTTCGCATTCCACAAGCAGATCCTTCACTCACAATTAACTTGCATGGCAACGAGCTTATCTTTGACCCCCCATACCTCACATTCACTCGCTCCGCAGAGGCGTCCTTCCGTATCACAGGTACAGCTCTCGGTCTTAAGACTGTGTCGTTCTCTCGTTCGGGCCCCAGCTCGTTGCTGTACACTGGCCTTCCTCTGAGCAGTCCAATCGTGATCGAACGCAGTTTCATGCGTAACACCTTCCAGATCGCATTCGTGAACCACCGAGGTCTGAAACGCCGATACATGTTCAGTGTGGACGACCCCGTCATGCGGCACAATTGGACGATCTCACTAAAACGCCAGATAGATATTGTAGGCGCAGGCCAACAGGCGCAAGTTACGGGCTCAAGTCCATTCCATCGGGCAGCAGAGCAGGTTGCGTTCCGCGTACTCCAAGAGACGTTGATACCGCCACAATCAGCGGAGTGCGATAACCCTCATCCCCCATTCTCGAGTCAATACTTCTCCTCGCTGGCCCGTGCGCGGCCACTTTCGCCGCCACACAACAAACGTCTCGAGGCGAACGGAAAAGGGACTTCGCCTTCGCACGTACGATCGAAGTCCCGCAGCCAGGTATACCACCGTCATGGACCAGGGAAGCTCGAGCACCAGCAACTCGACCTGTTGCTTGGTGGCGATGTAACAGATTCTCCCGAGACAGACACCGAGGACGGTACGCCGTCGGAAGGAGGGAGGCGCCTATGGGGCGGCAAAGAGCTCGAAACGGTCTGCCAACAAAATAGCGCGATTGTGCTCGTCCTTGCATCTTCACAGAGCGACCTTGCAAATCCCGGATTATCCCCCTCGCCAGCTGGCCTACGTCCTGTGATCCCTATTCGATGATATCCTATGGTGTTGTGTACGTATTTATGTGAGTCGTCCCAAGCATTGCCCTTTCCTCGCCATTGACGAAATCCCCTTAGTTTGTATCGATCTTTCTTTTCGTGTTCTGCGTTCCACCTTGCATACTATCGTCCACATGTTCACGTATTCCCACGTTTTGTCACGCCCTGAGTCGTATTGTTTCATAGTTTTCTTAGTGATCATGCATTATGCCTTGGTTGTCGATATTTAATGATTTTTCTACTGGCCGCGTTACTACTCGGACACCCGTCTCATTTGTACCAACTCAGCATATCAATGCCACGCGCCCGACCCATCACGAGGTCCGACATAGACTTACACCGAGTGAACCGTAACATAACATAACCTGTACTTTATCCTGCAGCGAGAATACACCAACATTCCTAACCTCCCTCGCGGACCCATAGTTCTGCTCGACAGCCAGCGAGGCGCCGATCGATGATGGCAGGCACCCTCATAATTTCTGGCTTCCGAACAAGCCGCCACACCTATTGTCCCGCCCTATTGCCCTCCTACCACCTCAACTCCCTTCTGAGGGGTTTGCGCACATCTCACGCATCTTGTTCGCGACCACGTAGATATCCCAAGATAATGGAGGCGGCGCGGCGGCGGATACACCAAGACGGCGCCGACAAAGGGAAATCGTCGACTAAGGCGGTTGGGAAGAGCAGACATCACGATCACGAATTGTCGGACTCGCATTCGCATTCTCATTCTCATTCTCATGGGATCTTCGGAGGACACTCACACTCGCATGATCACGACCACGACCACGGTGGCGGATTGATCGAGACGTTGCAAAGTGGAGGTGCGCACCATTCGTCCGTCACCTCTGTTGTAGAGGACACGCCCAGTTCATTCCGATTCCCCTTCCCTCTTCCTGACCCGTTCTTCCTTTCTGTGAAGGTGATCGAGGTAGTCGCGTCACGCTTATTGGACTGGGCGCAAATATTATCCTGACGAGCGCGAAAGGCGCCGCTGGGTGGCTTATGAATTCGGCAGCATTGCTCGCTGATGCTGGCCATTCGTTAAGTGGTGAGTACGATCACAAGCTGGTTACGTATCACTCGCCCTTCTTTTCTGCGGTCGCGATGTGCCTCCAGTGGGAGAACCCTCTGTCCTCTCCCATGCACCCTGCGTCTTAGCTCTGACGTATCACCCATGGCTTGGCACGCACGCATCCCTTGAATTTTGTGCTGACGTGGCTCCACAGACCTTTTAGGAGATTTCGTCGTTCTGATTTCATGGCGTCTATCTCGTCGGCCGCCCAGTCAACGATACCCCTTCGGCCTCGCAAAATTCGAAACGGTCGGCACGGGACTGGTCGCTATCCTCCTTATCGGTGGCGCCCTCGGCATCGGCTCGCATTCGCTCTCGCTCCTTCTCTCAGCGCTGTCGGACACGGCAATGGCGGCTCCCGCGGGACCGCTACATACTGCGTTGCTTAACATCACCGCGGCAGCGCATAACATCCCAGGGATCGGGCACATCGGGCACTCTCATTCGCATGCGGCGCACGTGCTGGACATGAACGCGGCGTGGTTCGCTGCTGCTAGCGTGGTGTCGAAGGAGTGGCTGTTCCGTATCACGCGCACGGTTGCGGTGCAGGAGAACAGCCCGGTGCTACTTGCGAATGCGTATCACCACCGGAGCGACGCCTATTCGAGCGTCGTCGCTTTGGTCGCGATCCTCGGTAGCGGGTGGTTCCCAGCGTTACCATTAGACCCTATTGGAGGTGCGCGTCTTGTCAAGAGACAGTGTCCTATAGTCTATGTGCTAATGTTCTGGACAGGCCTTCTGGTTTCTGTCGTAATCCTTCAACAAGGCCTCCAAATATTCAAGGGCGCTTTTTGGGAAATGACAGATGCCAGCGCTCCCGAATCGATTTTACGGTCGCTATCTCGCCCTTTAGACAAGTTACTTGAAGACCCACATCTCAAAACCTCCTTCCTTCATACACGCAATCTCCGCGCCCGGCGAGCGGGCTCACATCTCTTTGTGAACCTCTCCGTTGGTGTTCCTGGAGATCTGACCGCCATTCAATTGGAGCAACTAGAAAAGCGAATTGTTACTGCCCTGAAAGCAGAGAGGAAAGACGTGAAAGAGGTTCAGATACAGTACGAAGTTACCTCGGTGAGACATAGACCAGAAGGAACTCTATAATACTTTGGTTTCATTTCTTTCTGTTGTTATTATCGATAATGTTATTTTTCTCTCTCCTTACGTAAACGCACCCCGTGACCGCGCGGTGTCGCACTCTTCGACGCGACGCGAAACCCGAGATTCATTTGCAAGCCTACGCAACGATGCCAGACGTAGAGATAAGGTTTTCTCCCGAGCCAGCATCCCTTGGATCTTTCCGCTTGCTAGAGCTACCACCGGACCTATGCACGTTGATCGAATCGTCCGTCGACGACCTAAAGTTTGTAACGACATAGTCTATGCGACTCGATTGTTACTGACGTGCGGCTCAGTCTGATCATTAAAGGTGGTCCGGAAGATGATGCTGTGCTGTGCACCTCGAACAAAACGTACAACATCCGCTCGGTGACGCTCTCGAACGCTGTTCTCGTCGTGTCTCCTCCAGATGTCGATGGAAGCAAAGACCAAGTTGTCATACAAGATAGCCTCAGTGAACTATTGGAACTCGTTCCAGCTGTCCCGAAGCTGCATCGAATGAACGTTCTGCTGAAGGAGCACGTGTGGGAGGAGGGACAAGAGGAAGAGGAAGACGAGAGCTTCAGCGCGGTAGGCACTGGTTAGGCCCCATACCACCTATGGCTGGGCTTAAAGGATGATTCTCTAGGCTAAGCGGAAGCGATTTACCCTCGACGATGCTCGGACAGAGCTTCAGGCTAGCGATCAAGAACTCACCCAAGCGCTCAAAGAGAAGCATATACTTATTATAGGCGGTGAACAATCCCTTTCTTACTTTCTCGCGTGTTCCGGACGAGCTGACGAGTAGATATGCTCACTTGCTCACAAGGCACCTTGCGTCCCCTCTCTCCGTCGTACCTTCACAAGATCCTCGAGCTCCTTCTCATGCATCTTGTTTCTCTCTCCCAGTCTTACAACTCAGCCTCCGTCGTGGAACTGTGCCGATCCCTCGAGTACGAGCACGAGGTCAGACGCGAGGTGACCTTGCAGGTGATGCGTTGGTTCGGAGAAGTCGACGCCGCGGACGAGCTATGGAAGATGGACGTTGAGAAGGTGGTAAGCCAAGTCGGCTTGGGCATTCTGCGTCAGCACAAGGTCGGTGTAAATGTATTACACCCCTCGTTAATCCTGACCATCACCCCAATGCTCGTTTCAGAGCGACCCTATATCGCAGGACGAGTTCGTGGCAGAGTGGAATACCGCCATCGG
>Ga0307510_10005689_pt1 | contig 14851 bp, 11 predicted proteins | sample 12_EM_MG_FD_207224 | JGI IMG/M metagenome (GOLD analysis project Ga0307510, IMG submission 207224) | Populus trichocarpa ectomycorrhiza microbial communities from riparian zone in the Pacific Northwest, United States - 12_EM | ecosystem: Host-associated > Plants > Roots > Unclassified | place...
ATGAGGTGGTTGTGACACATCGCGGGCATCACGACCAGTTATGATCTTTCGTGATGCGTTAAATCTGCCTCATGATCTCCCATGATGTGTCATGACCACTCATGATCTCCCGTCGTTTTTTCCGGTGAGTTACCAGCTACCGGGTTACATTCCGAGCTCGAGCTGGCCTCTTCGAACACAAATGCATCTAGTCAACGGTTTAAATTTCTGTAAGTTCCCTGGTGATAGAAGGCGAGCAGGGACTGTGAAAACACCTCGAGACGGCTGTCTAAGTTCGGAAACTTGTGACGCCGGTCCCCATAGGTTTGCAACGCGGGCCGGCCCACGTATGTCCACCAAGAAAAACGTAGCCAACCTCTTCCGCTCGTTGTCCTCTCCGTATTTTCTTCAATAATAGCCCCATGAGAACCGAGTTTGCGCAACCAATTTCGTTTCATTTGCGTCCTGCCAGCCGCTTGGGCAATATAGGCCGCCCGACCGCAGATGCGGAGTCGTGGCCATCCTCACTGACGATCGCTTATTCTGTCGACCTCCTGATGGATCTCCGCTCAAACAACCCTGCCTCCCGCAGACTTTACTCTAACTTGTTGATTAACCTGGGCCCGAACTGCACCCACCTCCTCTATGCAGCCAACATGCCGCGTCGCAGGGGCCAGATGACGAAGGCGGTATCTCCGCTCTACTCCCCTCCATCCCCCGAGTCTCGTCCCTTCCACGTTCCGTCGCCCCGAGGGAGAAGGTGTGAATTGCGAGTGGAGGGACACCACCCCCATTGGGGAGATAGAAGTTTTCTGAGGTTAAGGAGGTCGCCAGGAACACCATGCTGGAGGACGGTGCCCGAGGAGGCACGTATACCCGGTCGCAGCGCACAACCCTGTTGTTTGAATGAATGCCAATGGCCAGTGGTATCTGTCAAGACCTCGAGGACCAATTACAACATCTGGCGTGCTGCTTTTTCGTTAGCCACGTATAGCCTATTTGTTCAACTCTGCCAAGCCACTGCCCTAACCAGACGTTTCAGCAATCCCACGCGATCTCCTACAACACCTCCACAGCCGACTAGCCGACTTCCTTCGTGGGGGCGAGTATCAAGGCGCTATTTCAAACCTGCAAAGCGAAGATTTTGTATGGTTCGTTGAGCACATGGATCGTGAGTCTCCAAATCTCCGTCTTCTCCGCTCTGCGCTCAACACCGGCGTAGGTCCTCATTGGTGTTTCCGATCCTGTGGGTGCCGCATTTCAAGAACGCCTATGCGAACCCAGGAGGATACGCGGTGTGAATGGAGTGTTCCCGAAACCGTGTCTTTTCAAATTCTCCGCCGGAGTTAGCCTTTCCTCCGCTCCTGAATTTTGTGCGACCAACCCGATTAGCCGGTGGGTGGCCTTGGCAGGAGCTCGCGAGGGGGGCTACCTGACATTCAGCCTTCACTCAACTTGGCGATCACTCGTACGGCGAGATTGGCCAAGATAACTTCATTGCGTACGTTCTGCTCTGTACTCTTGTTTTGTGTAAATGAGTGACTGCGAGGGATTGGGGTGGTGCTCGGTGCTCAGTGCGGTTGGGTTACATGGACCTCTTTAAGTTTGCTTGTGGTCCACTTTCGCTCTTCGAGTCGCTACCCCATGTTTGCCCCTCTCCTTTCCGGAACTACCGATTGTAATGCACGTAAGAACGCGGGTATTTGCAGACAACCTACGTGTGTAAAACATGCATGACACGAGGGAAGGGAGAGGATAACCAGATGCAGATCAATGACGAATGACAAAACAGCAAATCTACATCAGAATGTGGTGAGGCACCTACAATCTACGAGATAAACGTATTAAAAGTGGGCATGGCATGGGGGGCGAGGAGGAATAACAGTACAAGATGCAGATCATCAACGGGCGGTCGGGTAATAAGCATGGAAAGATGCGTGCAAGCAGAGGTCGATGAAGGTGGAAGTTCATGCAATGGGGGAAAATAGGGGGGTATGGCACGGTATCGGTTTTAGGGAACTCGATTGAAGGTGGGGTGAAGGGGAGAGGGATTGGTGATTTACAGAAGGATGCATCTAAGGGGCTCGAGGCGGGTGTCTGCCGTTCGGTTTTGGAGGCCCATTCTGAACGAGAAGTCCATAAGCACGAAAAGTAGCGCTGTTCTAAGGGACTCACTGCTGTCGCCTGGTTCATGTGCATGAGGGGTGACCAGACCGCCCATTCGCTTCAGCGTCACTGTCGATCTGCAAGAGCAATTTCCCAACGCGTCCCGCCTGCTTCGTGGCCCCGAGCTTCTGGTACAGGTTGAGGGAGTCCAATGCTTCGGATTTCGCCTCTTCAAACCTATGTTGTCTACGCGAAAACCCAGCCTCCACCTCCATCGCGCGAGCCATAAGGAGTGTGTCATGATCGTTGACCGCGTGCGACTTGGCGTGTCCAATTTGAGTGTATGCATCATCAGCCCTGCCTTCATCATAAAACGACTGCGCCAGGAAGAAGCAAATCCAAAATTGTAAATGGAGCCAGTTGAAAGGAGATGCAATGCCAAGGGCTGCCTCGAAATGGTGGATCGCCTTCTCCCTATCGCCCTTCTCCCGAGATAAATAGCCGAGAATGAATTCGCAATTGCAGACCAGGAATTCTTCGCCTTTCTCCGGGAGGAGATGGATCGCGCGGGATGCGGCTTCTTCTGCGGCTTCGAACTGGTTGTCCCCGCACAACGACAAGGCGAGTTCGTTCAAACACTCTGCTTGTTGCACTGCATCACCGAGCCGTTCGAAAATTGCTGATGCTTCCTCTGCATGCCGTATCCCTTCCATGTAGGAGGACGTGAAAAAATCGACATGAGATAGGTACCCCAATGCCCGAGCGAGTTGGCCGTCGTTCCCTCGCTCTCGGGAGAGGTTTGAGGCATTTGTAAGGAGCTGCTTTGATGCTGTATTCTTTGCGACCCGGTGCAACAACCGGGAGAGTTGAATCAAACACTCTGGCTTGGACAGATGGTCATCTGCGAGTGCATCAATCTTCCCCCCCAACGTGACAACCCGTGGTTTATGCCAATAGAGGTGCTTCATGAAATCACTGCAAGCACCCCAGGCGCCGCCTGACGTCGTACCAGTTGTTGCGAAGACATCGAGCAGATGCTCGACGTTCACATCCTCCGACTTGATCCATCCCGCTTCTTCGAAGCCGGGCTTGCCAGGTTGGACATCAACCGACAATCGACTGAAGTAGCGATCCTTGGTCGAACAGAGGAGTGGAAGTGACGTTGGATCCTTGGGAGAAAGGTAGTCGCGGAGTGGTGCCAGCATCGTGACAAAGCCTTCACTTCGATATGTCAGGGAAAGAACACAGAACTTGTCGAATACGTTCTTCCTCCCAGTGATCGTGGGGAATAGCCAGTCGATGTTGTTCTCGTTGACCCCTTGAGGGAAGAAGGCGACAACTCTGAGAAGATCCCGGGCGTCGGAGCCGAGTTCTCGAAACATCAGCGACGAGAGTGACAGCTCGATGGTGGCTGCAAGGCTCCTGTTATGGTCTGTCTGTAGCACCTCCGTCCGACACTCGCCCCACTCTCTGGCCAACCGGTCGGTGTTCCACTTGTTGTGATGGGCGACTGTCGCGAGTAACGTGACCGACAATGGGTGGAAGTCAAGCCGCCTCAAGATGTTGTCGATCGATTCAGAGCGACCGCCATGCTTGTAGATCCGGTGGAACGCGTTGCATGCGGCTTCCATTGATAGTGTCGGAATTTCCAGCCAATTGCAGTCGGGAGGGACAGTGGAGATCCGAGAAGTGATGCAGAGGCAGATGTTTCTCAGCTGGCTGAGCTCCTCCACCATTGCGTATATCTCCTTGGCGCTCGTCCCTTGAGGATCGAGCACTGATTCTGCGTTGTCGAGGACTATGAACATGTCCTTGGAGGATAGGAATGGCCGTAAGGGGGTCAGATCCTCGGGGTTTTTGGCGCTTGCACCAATTGTCTTGGAGAGCTGGCGAAGAAAGTGAGGGAGGGAGGCCGGGAACTTGTCACAGCAGACGAATCGACGCTCGTCTCCAAACCGTCTCTTGATCCGATCGTCGTGAAGGACAGTCAGAGCCACGGATGTCTTCCCAATCCCGCCAGCACCGACCAAAGCAATCGGCATGAGACCTTCTGCCCAACCAACGATCCTCCCGACCAAGTCGTCCCGTCCAAACAAGGTTCTTGGCGGTGGTGGTGGAGATTCCCCTGTTGCGCTAGGTTCCCTAGTAATCGAGATCGCCAGCCTGTTTTGAGTCTAGGCAGTGGTCAATCTTTGTTTCGATGGTGGACAGAACACAAGTGGGATTCACCGATTGATCTCCACCGCCACCCCCCTCCTGATTTCTCAGTATTTTGCGAATATCGCGATGAACCTCGGAAATGGTTGCGTTGGTCCCGTGCAGATGTCTCGGTGGCGGAGGTGATTCCCCCGGCGCGCTGGATGTGAACGTTAGATACTGGAGTAATTTATAATTGGGATTGCAGACCTGGCGTGAGTCTAGACAGCGGTAAGTGCTTACTCGGTGACGGCTAAGGCACGGGGAGTACTTACCGTTGGATTTTGACCAGGTGTATCCCTACGGCTTTTCAACGTGTCCCGGTGAATGTTGGGAACGACGACGTGGGTATTTGAAGCACCATGACTGACTTCGGGAACGATTTTGTTGGTATCTGAAATATCGTGACGAAAATCAGAAACAACGGCGTTGGCGTTCGCATCGTCACTCCGAATTTTGGGGTTAGTTGTATGTGTGTTGATCCTAAGTTCGGTCTGGAAGAAAGTTAGCGGTGGTCATACAGAAATGACAGAACGTACGTCAAAGACCCGCAGAATCCTTTCTAGGTCCAACGTCCAGGTAGCGATCTTCTCGTTGTCGCTCTTACTGTGGAAATGACGAAAAATCGCATTTCGTTCACCCCGCTTGATAACCTTCCTCTGGATCTGATCCACAGTCCTATGATTGAGAGCTTGGTAAGTGAATCGCACGGTGTATGCATTGCCGGTGCAACGTACGTCGTAAATTGTTGGATCGCCTCGAGTGCAGGTTGACCGAGCTGATCCGTTTGTCTTCTTTCCAGTCCCTGGTTAAGGGCTTCACAGACGTCGGCACAGGTCAGTCCTAGTTCAATGTAGTCCACTTTGTGGGCCATCGAGTCCTGTGTACATTAGCCAGGAATCGACTAACATGGAGCAGAAGGAAACTCACTCTGATACTAGTGAGAAGAGTACCAGCAGAGGCGAACGCAGCCTTGACTGGCGGGATGTTCAAGACCGTCCCCGCGCGATTCGTGGCTTCGATGGCCGCATTCAACGAGACAGCATTTTTCCGTTCCTCCTGTCGTTGGGACTTGGTGGTCATGGTCGAAACTGGAGGGAACAGCGAGGGAACGGTGAGGCGTGCAGGCTGCGAGGAAGAATCCGAACCCTAATAAATGCGAGCGTCGATGTCGTCATCGCCTGCCTCGTGCGGACGGACCCATTTGGTGAAGAGGGCTGTATTTACAGCTGCAGTCCGCTCCCGAAGATTCGCGCAAGCGAACGACCACCCAGAACCTTTGTTTGCTCCCCCATCTCTCGTTCGAAGGAATGCTTCATGGCCCGTGAGACGGCCGGGCCGGGGAAGAATTTCAGTGCACGAGCGCACCTAAGTTATATTTCGAGCTCAAGCTGGTTTCTTCGAACACAAACACATTTAGTCAACGGTTTCAATTGTTGTAAGATACCTGGTAATGGAAGGCGAGGAGGGAGTGTGAAAACACCTCAAGAGGGTTGATATATGGTAGTGCACGCGTATTCTCACGATTGCTTACTCTCTCAACCTCCTGATGCACCTCCGGACCAAGTGACCCCGTCTCCCGCGCGCGTCGCTCCGACATCTTGATTGATCTGGGTTTGAATCCCATTTGTTTCCTCCTCTAGGCGGCCAACATATCACATCGCAGGACCGACGACAAAGGCAGTGTCTCCGCTCCGCTCTCCTCCATGTTCCATCGGCGAGTATTACAAGGGGAAGGACACCACCCGCATTAGGGGGGGTAGAAGTTCCCCGAGGTTGAGGAGGTCTCCAAAAACGTCGTACTGGAGGATAATACCCGATGAGGTACGTATACCCAGTCGCAGCGCACAACCTCGTTATCTAAATTAGCGCCAATGACCGGTGGTATCTGGTGGTTCCCATTCGCAAACCTCAAGGACCAGGTACGATGTCTGGTACACTACTCTTCCATTAGCCGTGGATAGCCTATTTGTTCAACCCTGCCAAGCCATTGACTTGACCAGACCTTCCAACTGTCCCACGCGGTCTTTTGCAACACCTTCACAACCTCGATAGGGTCACCAATTTCACGACTGACTAGCCAACTTCCTCCGTGGGGATAAGTATCAAAACCTTGTTTCAAACCTGCGAGGCGAATATTTAGCATAGCTCGTTGAGTGAATTTCCACCTTTCTCTATCCTACGTTTAACACCGGCGTAGATCCCCGTTGGCGTTTCCGACTCTGCCTGTGTTGCATTTCAGGATTGCCTACGCGAACCCAGGAAGATACGTGGTGTGAAGGGAGTATTCCCGAAATCACGTCTTTTCAAATTTTACTCGATTAGTCAGTGGATGCTTTCGACGGGCATTCGCGACCTAGCCCTAACACAAGGGGCCGTCTCGTCATCCCTTGTCGTTTGTCAGCAAGTACTATTGATTATAATGTACTGTAAGTCCGCGACCACTCCGGCGTCATCAGTCATCACTGAACCTGCCGCTGCCGGCCCTCGACCCCATCACCAGTCATCACCCGAGCTGCCGGAACCCTCGAGCGGCAGGTCATCAGTCATCCGAGAGTGGGCGTCAAAGGCTCACTTAGGCGCCTGACGCGTTTTCCGCTAAAATTTTCTCCTACCCTGTCTGATAAATTTACCAAACGTCAATAAATAACGGAGAGACGGGTAAGGAAGGGGTTGCGAACGAATTAAGAGCCAGGAAGTAAAGATACAAAAAAATATTGGCGGGAGTTGAACCCGCGAAGCCTGATTACTTGATCATACCAAAACTCGATCATCAACCATTTGACCAAAACGGCTACGACAAATTTATTACAATGGAGATATCACTAGCTTGTTGTTTCCTGGGTACTTTTAGGTGCCCCCGATGGGTTATTGGGGCCAAATTTTATTCTGTTTCACAACCTGAGCCAGGTATTATTCATGCCAGCTGTAAGGACTTGCCGGTGGCGGTCACTGGCAAGGCTGCCAGTCACCGGCGCTTGTCATCCCCAAAGCTGCCAGCAACTCCGGCAGTCATCAGTCATCGCCAGACCTGCCGGCGCTTGTCATCACCTCTCGGCAATTGCCGTTGCCGGAGTGGTCGTGCGCTTACAGTACATCAGAACACGGCTGGTCACCGAAAATCTACGAGATGAGCGCAATAACATGGGAGACAGAGAGACTTGACAGCACAAGACGCAGATCATCGACGAGCGGCATGACAACAAGTACTGAACCATGCGTGTAAGTAGAGGAGATTGATAGAAGCGGGAGTTTCTACAGTAGGGGAAAATATCGATTTTAGAGAACTCGGTTAGAGACTGGGTGAAACTCGAAGCCCGAGGGGGAAAGACGTTGGACGTTGGTAGTTTGTAGAAGGATGTATCTGAGGGGTTCGAGGCAGGCGCCTGCCATCACTTGGATCCGGCGGCCCCTGCTGAATGAGCAGTCCGTAAGCACGACTAACAGAGTTGTTTGGAGGGACTCACTCCTGTCATCAGTTCGTGAGGGGTGACAAGACCGCCCATTTACTTGAGCGTCTCTGTCCATCCGCAGGAGGAACTCTCTGATGCGCTCCACCCGATCCGCAGCCCCGAGCTTCTGTAACAGGTCAACAGCGCCCAATGCCTCGGACCTTGCCTCTTCAAACCTCTGTTGTCCATTCCAAAACGCAGCCTGGAACTCCATCGCGTGAGCCAGAAGGTTTACGTCATGGTCGTTGGCCGCGTGCGACTTGGCGTGTCCAATGTGGGCGTTCGCCTCATCGACCATTTCTTCGTCATAAAACAATTCCGCCAGGAAGAAATGAATCCAAAACAGCAAATTTAACCAGTTGGAAGAAGATGCGAGTCCAAGGGTAACCTCGTAATGGTGGATGGCCTTCTTTCTGTCGCCCTTCTTCCGATATAAATAGCCGAGAGTGTAATGGGATTTGGAAACCAGATATGGTTCGCCTTTCTCCGGGAGGAGATGAATCGCGCGGGATATTGCTTCCTCTGCGGCGTCGAACTGGTTGTCCTCGCACAACAACAAAGCGAGCTCGACCAAACACGCTACTTGTTCCACGGTGTTACCGAGCCGTTCAAAAATTCTTGATGCTTCCTCTGCCTGTCGTATCCCTTCCTCGTAGAAGTCCGTAAACAAATCCACATGAGATAGGAACTTCAATGCTTGAGCGAGTTGGTGGTCATTCCTCCGTTCTCGAGAGAGCTTCGAGGCATGTGTAAGGAGCCGTTTGGATTCCGTGTAATTTGCCGCCCGATGCAACAATTGCGAGAGATGGATCAAACATTCTGGCTTGGACGGATGGTCATCTGGGAGTGTCTCTATCTTCCGCCCTAGCGTGACAAGTCGTGGTTTATGCCAACGGAGGTGCTTCATAAAATCACCGTAAGCGTCCCAGGCATCCCCCGATGTCGCGTCAATTTTCGTGAAGGTGTCAAGCAGGTGCTCAACATTCACATCCTCCGACGCGATCCACCTCGCTTCTTTGAAACCGGGCTTGCCAGGTTGGACATCGACTGATAATCGGCTGAAATAGCGACCCTTGGTCGAACAGAGGAGCGGAGCTGACATTGGATCCTTGGGAGAAAGGTAGTCACGGAGCGGCGCCAGCATCGTGACAAAGCCATCAATTCGATATGTCAGAGAAAGAACACAGAACTTGTCAAATATGTTCTTCCTCCCGGCAATCGTGGGGAATAGCCAGTCGATGTTCTTCTCGTCAACCCCTTGAGGGAAGAAGGCGACAACCCCGAGAAGATCCCGGGCATCGGGGCCGAGTTCTCGAAACATCAGCGACGAGAGCGACAACTCGATGGCCGCTGCGAGGCTCCTGTTATGGTCCGTATGGAGCATGTTCGTCCGACGCTCGTCCCACTCCCTGGCCAACCGGTCGATGTCCCACTTGTTGTGATGAGCGACCGTGGCGAGCAATGTGATCGACAGCGGGTGGAAGTCGAGTTGTTTCAAAACGTTGTCGATCAGATGAGAGTGTCCGCCATGCTGGTAGATGCGATAGAAGGTGTCACATGCGGCTTCTATCGATAGCGTCGGAATATCCAACCACTTGCAGTCGGGAGAGACAGTGGAGATTCGGGAAGTGATGCAGAGACAGATGTTGTTGAGCTGGCTGAGCTCCTCCACCACTGCGTATATCTCCTCGGCACTCGCCCCCTGCGGATCGAGGATGGACTCTGCGTTATCGAGGACTATGAACATATCCTTTGAGGATAGGAATGGTTGCAACAGGGTCAGATCCTCGGGATTTTTGACGCTTGCACCGATGGTTTCAGAGAGCCGACGGAGAAAGTGGGGGAGTGAGGCCGGGAATTTGTCACAGCGGATGAATCGACGATCGTCACCAAACCGTCGCTTGATCCGATCGTCGTGAAGGACCGTCAGCGCGACGGCTGTCTTTCCGATCCCGCCAGCACCGACCAGAGCGATTGGAGTGAGACGCTCTGCGAAAGCGACAACCTTCTCTATCAGTTCGTCGCGTCCAAAGAAGATCCTCGGCGGTGGAGGTGGTGATTCCCCAGGTGCGCTAGATGCAAATGTGAGACGCTAGATCTCGCGGTAATCAGGTTACTGACCCGTTTTGAGTCTATGTGATAGTCAGCATTAGTTTGGTGAAGTTAGAGAGCACGTGTCACTTACAGACCGATCTTGGCCGCCAGCTCCTTCCTGACTTCTCAGCACGTCACGAACCATGGTGTGGGTATTCACAACGTCGCGGTGAACCTCCGAAATCATTGTGTTGGCTCTCACAATGTTATGGCGAATATCGGAAGCTGCTGCATGCGTATTCCCTGGCAGCGGAGGAGATTCACCTGGTGCACTGGGTATAAGTATCAGATGCTGGGCTAGTTTATAGTCAAGATCACCGACCTTGCATGAGTCTAGGCAACGGTAAGTGGTTGCTCGGTGACAGACAGAGGACAAGAGCTACTTACCACCGAATTCTGGCTATTTTTTTTCTCACGGCTTCTCGACTTGCTGCGATTAACACCGGGGGTGGTGGCGTCTGCATCTGAAACATCACGGCGGACATCTGGAACGATAGGGTAGGTATTCGCAACGTCACGACGGATGCCGGAATCGGTTATACGCGTATTGGTTCCAAGTCCGGTCTAGAGGGTGAGGGTTAGTGATTGCCATCCAGAAGTGACAGAACGTACGTTAAAGATGCGAAGAATCCTGTTTAAAGAAAACATCCAGATAATGATCGCCTCATTGTCACCCCGCTTGTGGAAATGTCGAGAGATAGCATTTTGTTTGCCTCGTTTGACGGTGTTCCCCTGTATCTCGGCCAGAATCCTGTGATGCGGATAAATCACTCCACGTATGCGTCACTGGTTCAACTCACGTCGTCAATTGCTCAATCGCCCTGAGGATGGACTGGCCGAGTTGATCAACTCGACTTCTGTTCGTCCCCCGGTCAAGGGCTTCACAGACATGAGCGCAAACTAGCCCTAGTTCGACGTAGTCCACCTCGTGGACCATTAAGTCCTGCGTACATAGTAGCCATCAATCGATGACATGGGTAGGAAGTTGAGAAACCCACTCTGATCGTGATGAGCAGAATGCTAGCAGAGTCTAACGCAGCCTTGGCTGGTGTGATGCTTGAGACATCCCTCGCGAGATTAAGAGCATCGACGGCTGCATTTAAAGAAGAGAGAGCGCCCTCCCGCCCTTTCAGTCGTTGGGACTCGGTGGTCATGGTCCAAGCTCAAGGAAGCTGTGAGGAAAATGTGAGAGGCAGCCTGGGCTCAGTGTGGAGTCCGTCTTGTCATCATGATTCATCACGCGATCGGTTGATCACCCAGAATTTTTTTTACCCCACCTATCGTTCAAGATGCCCTGGAGAAGTGCTTCGCATATTGGCTGCTGGCGCGACAGTGTCTCCTTTATTCCGTGTTAAGTTTACCCTCGACTTGGCTTTACCGGTTGCTTCGTCGGAGACGCATTTCGGAACACCCATTCATCACCTGGCATTCCATTTTCCCCAATCATCGTGTCCCCAGCATCCGTTGATCATCCCCGTTTTTTTCCATGTCAACTAGCTGAGGAAGCGACCAGCGCGATACTCGATGGAGTTGCTGTTGTGTTCGCCCCGACAAGCGTCAACTCATGTGGATCACCAAGAGGGCACCTCGGGAACACGGTGACGAAGATAATCGGGGATCGCGAGGGGAGGGAAATGTCAATATCACCTCGAAACTGCCTCTACAATAGTGTAAAACCCGTCGCTATAAACATCATACTCCTGAATCCGTTCAGACCGAGGCAAGAACTTTCTCCTACTAGTAGGGGGAATCTGGGTTTCCGTACGATGGGGTCTATTTTTTGGGCACTTCGAACGGCATATGCGACTTCACCTTTCTTGCCTGTGAGCGGGTAATATCCTAGTACGTCGCGTCTTGTGGCTCAGGGCTGGCAATTGCTGGGCCGTCAGCACAAAAATTGATCGGCAAACGTTCCTTCCATGGCAATCCACTCTCTTCCTCCTCCGGCGGAAAGCCTGCACCCGCGCCAAGTCAACCACGGCCTCACAGCAGCCCGTTACCCAGAAGGCTCGACGCTACTCGTGGTTTTCCCCGGAGATAGCACTTGTTTGCACCATACCTCTCTTTATTTTCGGTCCCGGGACATGGCACATTCAACCGAAGGTTATTTTCGTAGAAGAGCTGGAGGAGAAACTACGACGAGGGTCACAACTGTTCCCACTAAAGATTAAGTGCGTGTATTATACTCTGAACTCCGTGCTTTGTTGAGTTAACCGTAGCCCCGTTAGCCCGAAAACCATCCACGAGTTCGTTTACCGCAAGGTCTCAATCACTGGAAAGCGGGATTTTGACCGTATGGTGATCGCCGGCCCTCGAACGCGAGACGCAACTACCGGCGTTATTGTCGTGGTGCCTCTGATTTGTTCTGGTGGCACGACTGTGCTAGCAGACTGAGGTTTCCGTGTCCAGCCCGTATTGTTGAGGAGACTTTCTGTACGCCTCCTGTGATTTTCGCACTCAAGCACTTACAAATATTATAGAGGGACGCGCAGTGGACGCCGCGACAATGAAGAGAGGTGTACCTGTGGGGTGGGAAAACCCCCGGTCGTCGACACCCGTAGCCCCATATGTCTTATAGTAAGCGATATACTCCCCAACTTAGCCCCCTGTTACCGAGAGATTCTAGGTATTCCCTCTTTGCGTCTAGTACTCCACATCCTTACGTCCCCTGGCTGGGCATCGCCGATCCTACGCTAAGATGCCTCGATAGCCGCCAGAAGTTCCATTGTATATGAGAGGCCCCCTTTTAGGTGCTGCGTGGGAGTTCGAAGGTCATCTGCCCTTTGAATTGGACAAGTTGCTATCTAGCCGCGTTCGGCCTGGTTGTCGAACCCCGTAACGGTCATTCTTGATCACAGGGGGCTGGGACTACTGCATGTGAACAAAAGAGGAGAGCCTGGGCTCAGCAGGTAAGCCGGGTCACCGTGTCACGTTCGGGAAAAGCAGGTACGATGCTAATCTGGGGACGTCACCGTCTGAATAGGAGAGGGGGGTGCATGAGTAAGTGCGACCCGCTGACCAACTATGTCAACGTTCTTCATTCACTAATCGATAGCTCCGGTGTCCAGTATCGGAAGAGGCCTTCCCGGTGTCAGCCTGGGCACGTTCGAACGCAATACGAGGCACCGTTGTCGTATATAAGATACACGACGAGTGTCTGCACCAGCAATTCCATCGCTTCACCACCATTGGTACTCGTTCCAAAAGGGCGCAATTTTTATCATGTCCGTCGATCCATCTATCCCAGACCCTCGTGTCCTCGAACAGCTCAAAGACTCCAATATTGTCTTCGGGCGTGTCGTCGCTCCTGTTCCTAACAAGTACAAAATCTCTGGAAAGAGGCCGAAAGGTGGGTTAAATTAGTTCCCGTACTGGAATTATCTGACCTAAAGAGCAGGCGAGTACGCGGAGCACGCTTACATCGGCGACACCATAGAGCTCAAACTCGCTGGCGGAGAACCAGTGGCCGCATGCGATCACAAGTTCAAACTCCCGAACGGGCTTACTTTGACCTACGGCCAGATCAACGCACTCGCAGGGGATTTCTATGCGACTTACGAACCAATCAGCGACGGTAGTAGCGACCAGGACCGCTCCAGGCGCTTTGTGGCTGCCTATGATACTCTCGCCAACGGCGGTCCGCGACAGCCAAAGGAAGCGGACGACATTCTCGCCGTGCTACAGGCTGAAGTTGATGCCGTGAATAAGGCCATAGAACACGGCCAAGATCCATCCGTCGCCTACTCCACCCTTCCCGACGTGACCGCGAAATTAGAAGCGATCACGTTCGGTCGATCTGGTATCCCGGGTTATCTCGGATTAGCACAGATAAATTGGGATCACTTCGGAGAAGACGCACGGTCGGCGTACAACGCCGGTCACGCCACCGCCATCCAGAAAGCAATCGAGGGTGATCTTGAGGGCGCCTACACAATGAACGCCTTCGCCGATCACTTCTTGGAGGACTCATTTTCGGCGGGGCACCTGCGTACACCCCGCAGGCTCCTACACAGACCTTTGGATCCCACAGCCGATCTCTGTTCCAAGGTATGAGCCAATGCACCTCTCCGGTAATATGCTGAACGGTTGCTTCTAGTTTATGCACGATGAAGACTGCGCCATTGGACTCCAAGTTAGCAACACCGCTGGAGAAAGCTGGAAGTGTTACGGCGACAAACGGATGCTTGACAAGGAGGATGCGGAAAACCTTGTGCGCTGTGTTACAGCAGTCCAAGCGTCTGCCGACGAAATCTATACCGCTTACTCGACCAAACATGCTCCCTCACCTTCTACCTACGTGGCCTGGAGGCATGCTCCAACGCTGGAGTCCGCTCGATCCACGAATCAGGAACTGGCGAAGCTATTTACCTTTGACTCGGAGAAGCGCAAGGATACTGAGGAACGTCGAATCTGGAAGTTCAAAACGGATTGGTGATTTTGGTCAACCGCTGCCGAGTGCGAAACGAGCGGCTGGTGGAAATATCCTATCACTATTGACGGTCCCAAACTCGTCATTCCCTGGAGTGGTATCTCCGTCGTGAGCCCGAGGATCTGGTCACTTCGAGTCTTCTGCCAAATGCCTGGTGGCGCCATCCTCCAGAATGTGCACTTGGACGGCCGCTGGACCCGCGCTATTGATCAACCCATCATCAATGCTGTTCCTTTCACTCCGCTGGCTTCTGTCAACTGGGATTATGGGAAAGAAGTGAGTGGACCCCTATACTTCCGGTATGCGGTCTGATGGGTACGTGGGTAGGTTCGTGTGTACTACTTTGATCGCGAGTACACCCTCCAAGAGTATTGCTACTCTGACGGTAGAGGCTGGTTCGCAGGAGAGATTGGCAAAATGAATATCAAAACATCCACCAGCACTCGCATCGGTGCTATTCAGTATGGCGACGAGGGTGGCGTTCATATTCGTGTCTACTATCAGGGTGAGTGTTACCTGTCCCTAAAACGCCACCCGATTGTTGAAATACCTAGAAGAGGCCGACTCTCTGGTCATCAGGGAGTTATGCAACGAC
>Ga0307510_10005690_pt1 | contig 14851 bp, 17 predicted proteins | sample 12_EM_MG_FD_207224 | JGI IMG/M metagenome (GOLD analysis project Ga0307510, IMG submission 207224) | Populus trichocarpa ectomycorrhiza microbial communities from riparian zone in the Pacific Northwest, United States - 12_EM | ecosystem: Host-associated > Plants > Roots > Unclassified | place...
TCACTACATTTTCTATTAATGTTTTTGTCTATTTTTAGTAACACCCCAAAAGCCCATACCCTCTCATAACCCATAGCTCAGAGTTGTAACGGAGGGGCATGGGTTAGGAGAGGTTCGACTGTACTGTGGGTGCAGCTCTGAAGAGAAAGGTCAGAACGACTGGTGGGTGAAAGTAGATGGGACTACCCCTACATTTCTTCGATATTTGGAGGGACAGGGGGAATAGTAGTGGTATTCGACATGACCCACAGGAATCTGTATCGCTAACAAGTAGATGATGGAGGGCCAGCAACGACCAGCAACGATAGCTCTGTGCTTTGGTTTGGAGAGTGAGAGCCTGTCAGGCTATCGTCCGATGCTTAAATGTAGTTATTAACCCATGTTAGTCTATAGCGATCGTGCACATGGCGTGGGATGCATGTGAAGGAAGTGGTGAAGCATGTTCTCTCGGCATCCCTTTAGGGGAAAAACGGGAGAAGGGTGAGCAGGAGATTTCGTACTTTGATTATGATTATGATGTATGCATAGCTTGACTGAAATGTTGATGTTGATGGTTGCGAAGGATGACCACGTTCTAACCAGTAGTCGGTAGTCCGCAACAAGTTGTGAGAAAATCAAACCAAGAGTAGACCAGTAAAGTGCAAGCTGTGTGGACAGGGGTCGGGCAAAAATTCAAGGCTAAATAGTTGGGGAATGGGGAGGATAACGATGGCGAACAGACTTACCCTAGATCGTGCTTGACATACCTGTCCTCAATATCAAGCTTGAAAGATGCATATAACACCGGAAGCTGATTCATCCACATTAGCTTGAAGGTCTGGCCAGAAAATGATGTCGCTGTCATATTGGAGTCCCTGGTTCTACATCAAGACTGACAAGGATGCTCGACATCTGAGGAGTCCGGAATGGGCTCACAAATCCATAGCAATACATACATGTTAGTATCGGAAAAGACTTGAAGCCAGACAGTGATGATCAGGAAATTTATAAGGCGCAAAGAGGGTTCCGTTATGGTATTGATGGAGGTGTGATCGGTGGATTGCCACCCACTTTCGGGTCGCCCTACCCAAGGCCTACACTAGCAATAGCTTGACCCTCAGGCAGCATCCAGAATGAGTGGTTACCAAAAGTGATTCAACTTACTTGCTAGAATTCCCGGTATTTTGGGCCCAAGAGGGCCCCAAGATATAGTATGAACAGAACATTCAACAATGATGCAATACTGAGCTCTGACAACGCGTGTAGTATAGAACCTGTACTTCGCTGATCGGTGATATTATCCGGGGGAGATGGGTGCTGGCGGGATGCTTGTATGGTGGATTTGATGTCTTGGAGATACCTAGAAGTAGCTTGAGGCCACGCATGAACAATCTCACGACGGGCAAGAATGGATAAGCCACGTCCACTTATAGTCAGCTTATGGTCCAATTAATGTCTAATAAGTTGACATCCCTTTACCGTCACCTTATCTTAAATAAGAATAGTTGAACAATTAGAAATGGCCAATTAGAAGAGTACTGCTTATATGATAAAATATTTAAAATAAACTGTGTGTTGCAGGCTTGGAAAAACTATTTAGCCAGGGAAAAACTGTTGAGCCTGAAGGGTTTTTCTGATCCCCCTCTAATGTTTATTATAATTATTCAAGTATTCTGATTTAAAATAAGGTGACTGTAAAGAGAGGTCAACTTATTAGACATTAATTGGACCATAAGTAGACTATAAGCAGACATGGCTTATCCATTCTTGCCCGTCGTGTCTAAACAAAACAAACATGTCTTATGTAACGGCACACAGTACCCTGAGTAATCACACTTATGTAAGGCCAAACAAACAATCATTAACTTGAGTGGCATTGACAGACTCTAATCCTTCACAGACTTGGCACCATACCCAGATAATAAAAGTACAATCTCTTCCTCCCTCTCGTCACCTGATATAACCTCGGAAAGGGTGTAGCCAAACGAGTTGCGAAAATTGGGATCTGCACCCTGCTCCAGCAATAATCGCACGACCTCGACATGTCCTTCCATTCCCGCGACATGCAGTGGTGTTCTGCCAGTCAGGTCAGGTAGATCAACCACTGCCTCATGCTCAAGGAGCATTCGAGAAAACTCGACTTGTCCCCACTCTGCTGTCATGTTCAAGGGAGTCCGACCATAGACGGTTTGGGCATTTACATTTGCGCCACGGGCAAGTAGCCGTTTCCCAATTTCGACTTGTCCCCCCCACGCCGCTAGATGCAGTGCGGTGAGACCCCATCCAACCCGGATATCCACTTCTGGGAAATGGTCAGTTAGTAGTACAAAAATGTCGAAATGTCGTCCCTCGATTGACGCGTACAACGGAGTATAAGAACGACCGCCGTATGCATTCACATCCTCTGGGTGTTTGGCGAGGAGACGGCCCACCAAGTCACGGAATCCGTGCAGTGCGGCATAGTATAATGGGACTGCTTTGGGTTTGGAAGGGCGCATGCTGGGAAGGGAACGAGAATGACGCCTTGGACTGTCTTCGTTGTATATCCAGAGCCAAATGGCAAAGTGTGGTCTGTCCACATCGAATAGACGATCCATCCCTTCCTCGATCCGTGACGAGACATTCTCAAATTGCGCGTGCTTGACCCAGTACTGCGCAGCGTATCGAGCCAACGGGAAGCTCTCGATACTGAAGCGATCGATGCGGTCCTCTAATCGGAGGAGAACGCCGAGACATGCTTGAGCGAGGATAGTATGCGCCACCTCTAATTGGATATGGTACCGCGAGACATCCCTGGTCGGTTCCACAAGACGGTTCGACAGCAGAAACTCCCTAACAGAGAAGTGCGAGAATTGAACAATGCTTGAGTTCCCATCCTCGACAATCATGACCAAACTCGAACACGCAGACAACACCGCTTCCTGATGGTCAGACCATCGCCAACCTGGGTTTAGCATTGGCGTCCCTCCCGCGCCAAAGTCAATAGCAAGCACTTCCGCCAGTTCCTCCACATGAAGTGGGCGAACGGCGACCACGAGACATTGTAAAAGTCGATAAGCGTGGTCTTGATTTGCCTTTCTAATCACCTTCAGTATCCGCTCGTATGTCTCGTCGAGACTCTCGGGTAGCTCCTTGAGGATCAGTCTTACACTTGATGGGAAAGATTGGGATAGGATTTCTAGCTGGCAGAATACCCATCGAAACCTGTGTGATGTTATAGGGAGGTGGCACGAGGGCGCAGGAGGTACATACATTCCGTCAGCTTTCTCTGATAGTGTCTTGATGACCAGCTCCTTGTCATCCTCCCGCCATCTCCGCATTGTATTGTCCGAGTGGACAACAGAGGTGACATAGTCGATGATATCCTGCTTTTGTCCGCTTTCATCATGAAGCGATACAGGGTGGTGAGCCAAGCGCTCTAGGACGGTCTGGATGTCGATCTCTGGGCGGCTGGTAACACATATATGCAGAGTCGAAAGGCGAAGATCGGCCAGTTCATTCACAAGATCAAGGACCTCGTTTCGCGGAGACGGAATACCAGAGGTGTTGGAGCACTCGTCGAGTGCGTCCAGAATAATGTAAGTAGGACCATGCGATGGGAGGGCGAGCATTTCTTTGAGACATTTTATCATCGCGCGATCACTAGGCTTTTGAACCCCGCGGTCGTGTGTAGAATAAAGGCGGGAAAGTATGTCACAACGAGACTCAGAGCGAGCAGAGAGTTGTACGAGGAGAGAAGGCAGTACGTTGCAGCGTCTTTGCTTATCGGAGTCCCTGAAGTCGAAATAAAAATATGCCACGGAGGCATTTCTAGAGTCGCGCAAATTCATGATATCTTGTATGATTGCGGAGCTACATGACTATGTCAGTTCCGCTCAACGGAAAGCGATGGGGGGGTTGACAAACCAGAGTATGCTCTTCCCCGATCCTGCTATGGGATTGAAGAAGGTCAGAACTGGTGGCATCGAGAATGATAAGACGGGACATACGTTTACCGTGTAGCCACAAGAAAGAACCCGTGGAGTTCCATCGAGTGAAAATGGTGCTACGAAAAAACCATCGAGATGTCCCTTTGTGTTGGGCGTCGCATGCGATGTTATGATTTGTGGATGGATTTGGGGGAGAGAGCCAAGTTCGAAGGTCATCTCGGAGATGGTCTCCTGGGAAGGTTTGTGGGGGTTGAGGAACGGAGATGATAGCGTTGGGAGATGACGCACGGTTGACCTGGAATACTTTGTCGTCGAGGCCTTGAACCACCTCACGAACGTCTCGCATCCCGTCACCGACATCTCGCACCCCCCTGTCAACACCCTGTAAGCCTTCGCCAATATGGGTCATTCCGCCCCCGACGGTGTGGGAGATCCTCAGAAGCTCTACAGATGCCATATGTGACTCTTCCTGTGTCAGCTCGTCCAACCGTTGAAGCACATCTTCGACATCTGTGATCCCTACCAGCTTCTTGAAATATGTTTCTGCATACAGGTCAGCGGAGAACGGCAACTGTTCGCAGGTCCACTCACTTGTTCGTCCTTGCTTGAGTTCCTTTGTCACGATGGCAAGGAAAGAAATGACTTCAACCATGATGTCCACCATTACGCCCCTCATAGCCACAGTCACCGGGACAGTCGTGTAAATTTCCAGTCGCCTAAAATAGTATTCGATCCGGTTGAAGACACGGATTAGGGTGTCCTGGCGAGCGCCGACGTGTTTAGACACCTAGATTACTTGGGTGTCACAAGATGGCCATCACACGAGATTCAAGGACATGTACCGAGAGGAGAACCCCGACGCCTGCAAAAATGGCTCTCGCCGGTGGGAGTACCTGTGAAATAAGTTTTAGAATAAAAACGTCCCCATAGGGGTTTGTTATTCACAAGGCCAACGCCTTCGCCAAGGACGGCAGCAAACCCGCAAAGGACATTCACAGTCGGGACGAGCCACCTTGTGAGCCTTTCGTCGGCATTCTGAGATTGGGTGAACGCGGGAATTTGGTCGCGAAGGACAGCGACGACAGATTCAGGAGAATTGCAGGTGTGAAGGGTGGGAAGTAGGGGATGCGAAGTAAGGTCTTCTTTGGTGCGCTTTTTGTAAGCATCGAGAGCGGAATTGAAGACGAAATCAAAGTTCGAAAGTGAAGCAGAGGACGTGGTCGCATGTGACATTGTTATTACTGGAGGGGGCGGTTCGTTGTCGAGTGGGAGCGTCCGACAAAACGCGCCTAGTCGACAGCGCATTTTGGGGCCACATGCCTAGGAACCCTGTCCTTGGGTATTCGGTGGCCAAGAAGCGTTCCCCCGGTCCGTGAACCTATGAATCGATAGGTGGTCGCTGACCACCGTCACGGTCATCGGTCCGCCTTACTATATGTGCTGTGTGGATTTCACAATTAATTCCAGTTTCTGACAGGCAGTGACAGCTGGCCAATCAGATTTCAAGATTTAGCAAATTGCAAAATCCACAGTGATGCATGTATGAATTCTGTTACGGCTAGCGCTTACAGTGGGCATTGAGTGGGGCTGGTGCTTCCCGCCACCAAATAAACATGCCGCAAATAGACTTGGAACACTGTCAGATCACACTATACATTGATCAAAGCAGGCGAAAAGCACAGCCTTTCTGTCATGAGGATGACCAACTAATTAATAGTAGGCCTCACCTCGACATCGATATTCCTCTTTAAGGGGAAATTAGGTGCTGTGAGAACATTGAGTGATGGTAGGCGTGCTGCTGGGAATCGTCGTTCTAAAACATGTCGTCAGAAGTCCGATTGGCGAAGTGGCAGAAAAAGAGACGATGCTCACGGGATTCGTGACAAGAGCGAGAAAGTCAAGGTTAAAGCTTTAAAGAGTCACACAAGACTTTCTAGAATAAAGCGAGGGGGGATCTACATTCGCAGAAGCCAACAGAGCCATCTGAATACATGAAAGCGCACTTTGATATGTACTTCATGCAGTTTAGAAACTACAAGTGGCTGTCCAGTAGAAAATAATATAAGTATAAGAACGCGAGGAAACCGGGTGCGTGGGGAACAGAGGGGAACGGGAGAACTGAGGGTAGGGGAAAGGAGACAGGGAGGAAGAAGTGCGAGGCGAAGGGTACTGCATGAAGGACATATCCAAATCACACTGCCAGTGTGTATGGGCATCGGTCATCCTGTCGTTCAACTTCAAAGCGATTAAGTTGAAGATACCGTCATGACATCGGCCATAAAGCGCAATCATGTGACCGTGCCACTGACCCACCGTTTGCATCGCCAATTTAAAGACCGCTCAGTACACCGTATGGAAAAAGTATGGAAAACAATCTCACTTAGTACAACCACAATACCCGTTCCTTATTCATTCTATGATCTCCCACCTCTTCTGTCAAGCTCATCCGATTGCCCGAAACCCCGAACATGTGTCCAGTCGATAGTCCAGGGCACCTCGGAACTGCGGTCAACACGCTAGAATCGCTACAGTATGTCCGCGGCCGCGGCACTACGCGACACGTTGAGATACTGTTGAGATGTTCCTTTAGCCTGCCAGTAGCCACCCGACACAGCTCACAGCTCAACTGCCACCATGAAGTGGGCTTCGCGCCGTATCCTTCCGCTCCTACTGGCCGCCGCGGCTTCTCTTGCCCTTCCGTCCAGCGCACCCAACCACAACAAGAACGGACCATATCAGGCTGCTTTCCGAATAGACGGAACGTCGGAAGATTTTTTTCTCGAGTGGGAACGGCCTCCGAACCCAAACTCTACCCACCACTTGATATTTAACAGCGTAAGTGGGTTGAGGCAGCTATGGCCGAATACTTTTCGTAGAAATGGTAAGCTGGATCCCCCTCGCCCCTCCTTTTTTTTCATTCTATCAGAGCACGCAACCTGATGCGTGCTAACTTCAATCCTTCCATGTCTCGCATTCCTAGGTCACAGCATTGTACCTGCTACTATCCCCCCCGGTACAATTTTGTACCACGGACGTCAGGACGATCGTGTACCGGATGCGCCTGATTGGCTTGCGTTCGACTTTGAACACGCCTCTCTGTTCGGCACTGGCCTCTTCTACGTGATATCGCTACAGACGAAGCGAGACCTTCGTCTCGTATACTTCGATGGTTCGAGCGCAGCGAAGATGTATGGCGGGCCCATGGACTCTCAGGACATCGTGGCCTGGGGAAAACTCCAGCCCGACAAGTATTTCTCGGAGCATGAGCGCGCCAGGGCTTTGTGCGACTGGGGAAGGCCATTTGGCCTCGATGGGTTCGTCAGGATGGAGTTCGATTTGTGCGTTTCCACTGTCGTTGATCACACCGTCGTCTCGAGGCTGATCGTGCTACGTTTTTGTTCGTATTCACAGCGAGGTCATGATATGTGATCTTTTGGATGGCCTCGAGGTTGTCACGTTCCTCGATCTCTTACCGAAAAATATGTCAAAGGATGTCATCAACCCGTATTTGCCGCCCCAACCAAAACCTGATCCGCCACCAGGCTGGCGTGGCTCGCTCCCGGGCGACATTCTCACCTACTTCGCGGCTCATGTTTCCGGGAGTTGGCACGACCGTGCGCCCGGGGAGACCCGCGTGAACCTTGATTATGCGGGACTCGTCACTTTCTACGACCCAACACTGTCGAGCCTCGTCGAAGCTCGCCAGGGAAAGGACAGATTGCACTATCGCTTGAAAGGAATCTCCCCAGCAGACACTGAGCGCGTGCACGCAGAGCTGCGCTCTGTGCTCACGCGTAGGCAAGGCACCGGGAGCGGCGTCGACTGGGGCAGCATCGCACAAGTCGTGACGGACCGCTATGCGAACCGCCTGGAATATCTGCGCTTCCTTCTCTCACAAAACGCGACGTCCATTTTCACGGATGCAGCAGAACAAGCGGGCGCAGTCCGCGCCCAGCTGTTGCTCATGCTCGTGCCATATATCACGACCGAGGACGTACCGCCGCAGCTACCCGCATCTGCCAACGCTTCCTGGGCGGTGCCGGTGATGCGTCGTTGCGCGATGACGCTCACACCGCGGATTCCACTGGGCATGCTCACGCCGCAGGAAGTGCGGATCCATGCGGCAGTCGAGGGCACGCTTCGTGAAATATGTCGGCGGTTGACGCTCTTATGGTTGGAATTCTTTGACGTCGAGGGAGAAAGCGAGGCGAAGGCAGCAGAAGCGATTGAGGTGGGTGGTAGGCACGTTGATGAGCTAATGAATTGGCTGGACTGGTCGCTGTGGCTTCGATGCGAGCCCGCCTGTGGCCTCGGGGTACGTGACTCAGCCTCCAAATTCCTGCTCCCACACTGAGCTGTCGTTTCGTCGTACAGGAGATTTGTCACCTTTCATCGTGGCCATTCTTAGCAGGGGAGGATCCGGATGATCTGACGCCACGTTGTGTGTCTCCTATCGACCTAGTTCGTCTTCGACACACGAACTCCAGTACGGTAGTAGTCGTCTAAGACGCCACTGACTAATATCAGTTTTGATTACGCATAAAAGCGTCAACGGTTCGAAGTCGGTTATACGTGAAGCTGTATTGGCGTTCCCGCTGACATACAGTACTGTGCAGCTATACAGGATCTTTTGCCACGGTACGGGGCGACATCTACCACTCCCGAATTTCTTCCCGGTGGTCGCCTACTAAGCGTCAAGGACTCTCCGGCCTCATCCTTAGTACCCCTGGGCCCTGGCCGCCGTCTTGTAAGGTTGGCTAAACCGCGGCCACCGAGGGTCGGTCACCTGATATCTGCTGCGGAGCTTCTATCGCCTCCAGAGCTAGATACTGTAGGATGGACCACCCAGTGCCGCCATTGTGGACATAGGAAGCATTTCCCCTAGCACTTCACGAACCGGCAGCTCAATATCCGTTGTTGTACATGCCAGGCGACGGCCATGTTGGTAAGATTTTAGTAAGGAAATGATACTCCACACGATGACGGGTTCAGGCTGATAACTGAGGCAAGGATACATGACGACGAAGGAAGACGAGCGAATGGAGCACCGAACGGGTTGTGGGGTAAATTTGATGGGAGCAAACCCGATGGGTAGAAAGGGTAAAGGGTTCCGTTGCATATCGCCGTAGTTAGCCCGTAGAAGGCGGCTGGCCGTTTGGTGTATCCGGGTTGGGGATGGTCTCCAGTAGCTACAATGTATGTTTGCATGCATGTAAGAAGGCCCCCTGCGTCTGTCTTCAAGTTGCGATATAACAACCCATCTTAGCGAGATTGCCCTCGTATTGACTCGGGGCCTGGCCTAAATCTATCTTGAAGTTCTCTCTCTGGCGTCCTATGGGTCCCTACTACAACACCTCAATCCTCGGATCCTCGCGGACTCTGTCATACGGTACGCTATTGTGCGACAAGAGGTGCCTTATACGGAATGAAGGAATGAGTATACCCTGGACTAGGATGCAAGTCAAATTCCCTCCGCTGCCAGGACAGGCAGGACATTAGGTCTGACAACGGAAATGAACGCCGGTGAACCAATTCGATTGCCGATGTTGGAATGATGGGACCGACTTGCCGGAAATCACTTCCTCCCTGCTAATGATTTATGATATTCGGCGATGATAGTATTGCACCTGAAATTACATTAGGATTGAGAACCCTACAAGGGGCATTGCAGCCCATGCATACCCCTGAAGGGCTGGGAAGACTCTGTGAATATGACTTATGTGCTAATTACAGTTCCCACAGTATACAGTACGAAAACTGCCAAACCCTTGGCTTACCGCGAGCGCTGCTGCTCACCGTGGCCGGGGTCATCATTATGATTAGAGTCCTGCGCCATGAGTTCCGCACGCCCCATTTTCTCGAGCTTCTTGTCAAAGTCGTGCTTTCGGTAGCCCTTTACCACGCGTTCAATAATCGAACTAGTTGAAATACCCGGCGTGCGACGCGTTGGGATGAATTTGCCTTGTAGCGTGTGAGGGACCGAAGAGTACAATAGAAATGGAACGGAGTGGACAAACCTAGTGACTTAACAAAGGCATAGACGTCGTCGTGGCCCGCACTCAAGTACGGTTCGTCGTCGTGTGCCACGTAGTCAATGTTGTATTTCTCTAGAAAGGCGGCATCGATGACCCAAGGAGCTTCAGGGACGACCTCATCCACCCAGCGACAATGGCGGACGGATTCACAACGTTCTGCGTGTTGCATGACGCATTTGAATTTGTGTTGCCGTACCTGCTCGTCACTGTTCACGCCAACGAGGAGGTACACGTTCGGGAAAGCCAGCTTGGCTTGGCGAAGCTGCAGTGAGTGCCTGAGATACTACTAAGCGTTCGCCCTAGGTCACACGGAAGAAATCTGTCCAGGCGTACCCATAGTGAAAGAGGTCGTATACACCTTGAAGCAGAAGCCCAGTTGGTGAGAGAGAAGCGTCTCAATTGGGACGAATACGTACCATCTGCGTAAATGCGCACAGGCCGGCTGACTGGGGGTTCGTTGATTTTGTACTTGCGGTGAGGTTCGCCATTGATTGCGCGGCGTACGAAGGCTTGTATGCCCTCTGGCGAGAATGCAGAGGGATCGGACTCCTGAGCCGCATCGTGGACAGGTGCGAATCCATGGATGGGTGTAGAGCGGGAATTATATATAATTACACGCGCCGGTTCAATTTCTGCATCAGAAGATGAGGCAGTGGATGGGGGGTGGATGAGCGCAACAACCGCAGGGAGGTTTTGAATGACGGGAGCGGGCGAAGGGAGCGTAGAGGTAGCGGCAGAGTGTGATTGGACAGTGTCGCGATCGCGGCCAACTGTCGTAGTGCTTTCGATGTCGCCATCATATGTGGGAGAGTCGACGCCGTCGTCAGACAGCATGGCAGGCGACAACGCGTGCTTCAAACGAGATCGTGATGAGGGGGAGGAAGGACGTGCGGTCAGCGCTCCTGGAACGCGATGTTGGGAGATAACATTGTGGCGCGATGATGACGTGCCAGAGAGGGCGGAAGAGCCGTCATCGGTAAATGGGTCATTATCCTCTTCTGAGCTGAAAAGCGGTGAGTGAAAAAGGGAGGGGGGAAGCGACGACGGAAGACGGACGCATCGTAGGCTGGCGAATCAACTTTGTGACCAGGGGGTTTGCCAAAAGACCGTTTACTGTGAAGGATCCTCTTGTGGTGATTTGTTTCTGGGAGCTCCATTGGTTGGAGTGGAAGTTCGTTGCGGGAAAGACGAAGTGGAGACGGGCCTTGACTTGAAGGGTTTGTATTCGGGGATCGCAAATTGCCGTCATCGCGTCATTCGACCCATTTATCTTATCTTATCTCAACACTCGGTCATGTTTCTCTCCACCATCTAGAACCCATACTATCAGATCATCTCAATCGTCACCGTTGAAACATGAGCGGACTTGGTACGCACACTAATACCACATATTTGGCTATCTGGGCTCGAATAAACACGCTTCATCTTCTGAACAGCCGCTATCACCGAACTCAATGCATACGCAATATCCACTCCTCCCGGTGGCGTCTACACGGTCGACGACGAAAATTCTACCGCGGATTGCATGTTAGTAGAAAATGGAATCATCACTGCTGTAGGAAGCGTCGGTAGGCTACCTCCCCCCCGTTTTATGCACTTCAGTTGACGGTTCGTCATTCAGAACAGATCCACAAGTTTTGGAACGCTCATCATCCCAACGTGTTGTTGGAGGTGTTCCAGACACCGCCATCCTCGGTCATAGTTCCAGGCTTAGCCGGTATGACGTTACGAGCTCGCTTATCCGTTATCGAACCCACTCTACAGATGCCCATGGCCATATCCTCGACTGGGGCGCTAGGGCGCAGCTCCCTCTCGAAAGCTGCGCGTCGATTGATGGTACGAGATAAGCACCTGCTCAGGCTCTCGTCGCGTTTGATTCGCGTGATTCTCATCTTTCTTTAGATGTGCTCTCAAAGATAAAGCAGTACCTTCTTGCTCATCCGGACGTACATCGTGATCACACTCGCTGGATCGTGGGAACAGGTTGGGATCAAACTAATTGGCCAGGTGGAGAGTTCCCCACTGCAGTATGTGCCAGTGCAACACTGCTGCTACGTCATCCATAATCGCGTCACTCACTGGCTTGTACCCGCCACAAAGGATGACCTGGATAGCGACCCTCTCCTTCGCGGGCGCCCTATCCTGCTCTCACGCATCGACTATCATGCCTATTGGGTATCCAATACAATCCTTTCGAGTCTTAAGAATCTTCCAGACGTGGTCTACGGCGGTCTCATCATACGTGATGAGGCTGGGAAGCCCACTGGTCCGTCTGGTCCCTCTCCTATGACACTGGCGCGCATCTCGCCACGACTTTTTCCGAACTAGGCGTTTTCGTTGACAATGCAATGGACCTGATTGACAAGCCCGCGCGGACTGAGGCAGAGACTCGTGAATGTTGCGAAACGACAATGCGCGATGCGCTGCGTGTTGGGTTAACTAGCATCCATGATGCTGCCTCGTTTCCCAAGGACATAGCGTTTTTCCAGCGGCATGTCCTTTTCTGTCGATCTACTCTTACATCGGCACGCGCTCACACCACATAGGATGGCTGATGAGGGGCGTATACCGGTGAGTTTCATTATCACAATAATGGCGTTCAGGCTATGCACACTTTGCTATAGATCAAGCTCTATTTGATGGGTTACGATCCCTCCAATGACTATTGGGGATCTCAAATACCTCGCCTTATCAACCATGGTATCCACAAACGGCTCACCGTCCGTAGTGTGAAGCTCTTTGCCGATGGTGCTCTCGGGTCCTGGGGTGCCGCCCTTATCGCCCCTTACAGTGACAAACCGGACACTCGGGGGCTCCTCCGTGTTCCTCCCCAGACGTTACACAAGCTAGCTGAGCGATTCTACGAGGACGGATTTCAAGTGGTGCGCGTTCTTTGGCCACATTGCGTTTCCGGGACAAACGCGTCAGCCATCCATTAGAACATTCATGCTATTGGAGATCGCGCAAATGAGGTTGTGCTTGACATCTTCGAAGATATCCTAAGAAAACCGGGAGCGGACGTGAATACATGGCGACCGCGCATAGAACACGGGCAGATATTTCAACCGAGTGACCTAGAGCGTGTAGGAAGGCTCGGAGGTGGTTTACGCCCCTCTGGTATGATAGGCTGCTTCTAACGAGACTCTGCCGCCTAGTTATTGCAAGTGTGCAGCCGACGCATGCGTACGTTCCTGCTCCCACGGCTATCCTGTGGTGGTATTGATGTATATGGTATAGCACAAGCGATATGAGCTACGCTGAAACGCGGCTGGTCCATCGATCCTTCTTTCCTCCACTTCCGCACCGTTAACCCCGCTGCCGTCTCCAGGGCCCAGACCGCATGAAAGGCGCATACGCTTACCAGACGCTCCTCCGGTACCTCCCGCCATTCCTTTCTACCCATCGTGGTGGGTCCAGCTGACTGGAGGTGCACGCCTCGTGTTCCGCAGGGCTTCTCCGGAGAAACGTCTCCCACTTGGCTCCGACTTTCCCGTCGAGGGTATCAACCCCCTTCTGAGTTTCTACGCGGCCGTAGCGCGGCGCAGCCCCGAAGGCACGTCACCACATGGTCCGGGCGGGTGGTGCGTCCCCGTTGATTTTCCGACCAACCCATGACAGCTACCCCCTTCTTCTCCTGTCGTTCTCATGGTTAACCCATGACATTCATTTCCCCCGTTTCGAACAGGTACCCCGAGGAGGCACTGACGCGCACGCAGGCCCTGCGAGGCATGACGTGCGATGCGGCTTACGCGGCATTCGCGGAGGATACGCGTGGACGGCTCGTGCCCGGCTTCGCGGCTGATTTTGTCGTGCTGGACCGCGACATCATGCGTGTCCCGTTGGAGGAGATATTGGGCACGAGGGTGCTCGCAACCGTCGTGGACGGACAAGTTGCGTACGGGAACCTTTAACCTCCCAGGTGGATGGATGACCCGCCGGCGACGATGCCCCTGCCGGGATCGTGCTCAGTGAACTGATGATACAGACGCCTCAAAACACTCTGGAAGTGAGGGGAATGGTGGATTTACTTTGTTCTTGGGTTCACCTTCGTGCATTTTGTTTTGTTTTGTTTTGATCTGTTTTGTTTTCGAGACTGTTTGGAGAGGCTTTACGTCTCCTGCGGCCTGCTAAAGGATCGTATACGTGCAGACAGACGAGTGACGCATGATATTCTCTCATTCTCGTTCTGAGAACGCTGGCGAGTCCTATCCACGATGGGATGCTGAGCGTCCGCGTCACGGTCGCTGCCGGGCGTCACTGGTTGACGTCGTGTGGCTCGATCGCTTCTGTGAAGCGTTTTCGCATCATGACGTGGTACCCCATCCCCTATCGTCGTTACTTGTTAGTTCCGAGCCTATGGCAGTCGCACAGCTAATCAATCAGTCCGGGGGGACGTGTAAAGGGATGAAAAGGAAGCAAGAAAAAAAACAAGATCCCTAGTCACGCTGTCGTGCCAACGTTTCAGACCCGGTAAGCCCGTGACCAGGGGCCAGGGTACAGACCGTACAGTAGACGCAGCGAGCGGAAATAAGACTGCGAAACGTGCGCGCAGATGAATTTAAAAAGCCGAGCTAAACTTGGACAGAGAGGAGAGAGAGCGATTCTGATGGCCCGATCACGTAGTAGGACCGTCGATATCCTGTTTTGTGATGATCTAGGCACGTCTTGTCCTTACGACTGGGATCAGCAGTGCCAACACGCAGCGCCGCAGTACGAACAAAGTTTTTCCCTCGAATTGCTGTGCGAGTGCCAGCTACGGCATACAGCACAGCAGTAAAAAGCGTTGATACGCCGGCTGGTATCATGGTATCATGGTACCGTACAGCATCGCCACCGAATCGGCACTGCACTCGGATGACCTGGAGCCCCAGACCGGGGTCCCAGCGCGTGAGAGAGCGAGAAAGCAAT
>Ga0307510_10005691_pt1 | contig 14850 bp, 9 predicted proteins | sample 12_EM_MG_FD_207224 | JGI IMG/M metagenome (GOLD analysis project Ga0307510, IMG submission 207224) | Populus trichocarpa ectomycorrhiza microbial communities from riparian zone in the Pacific Northwest, United States - 12_EM | ecosystem: Host-associated > Plants > Roots > Unclassified | place...
GCGCCGCTGCGCTTCACCGACACGCGTTTGCGGCGTGGCACGAAGGCGGCGAACTTTCAGCGTGGCGCGAGCAAGATCACCTTTTCCGGCCCCTCCACCGAGTACCCGCTGCGCGACGGCGCGCAGGACCGCCTGAGCTGGATGGTGCAGCTCGGTGCCGTTGTTGCGGCCGAGCCGAGCTTGCGCAGCGTCGGCGCCAAGGTCTTGTTGTACGTGGTCGGCGCGAATGGCGAGGCCAGCTTGTGGGCCTTCGATTGCACGGCCGCAGAGGCCGTCACGACCGGCGCCGGCACGGTCAACGCGCTGAAGTTCGTGCGCGAACCGCGCGAGGCCTATGACACGCAGGTGCAGGTCTGGATCGACGCGGCGCAGCACTACCTGCCGGTGCGGGCGACACAGAAGTCCGGCTCGAACGACGAGGAATTCGAGTTGCGGCTGCAGTCGCTGGAGACGCCGCCGTGACCCCCGATGTGCGGGGCTGCGCAGCACACGGTCGTCCGTTAGCTTGATATTTGCGTTGAAGTCCTCAATTGCTCGTCACGAGGACCCCACCATGCAAATGCTTTACAACTCCGACAGTTTTGCGGTGATGCTGTTCGACGTGGAGGGCCACGCCGCAGCGGGCAGCACCCCCATCGGCCCCGGCGACGAGCCGCTGCGCCATGGCGGCTACGAGATCGTCGACAAGTTCGCGCGCAAAGAGATCTTCCTGCAGGGCGCGATGGCCGAGAGCTTCAAGGAAGGCGTCGAGGCCTTGATCGAGACGCAGCCGTCCGAAGAAGAGATCGACGATTACATCGAGCGCTTTGCCTCATTGATGCAACAGCCGGTCATTCTTCACTAGAGACGGTGCTCCCGCCGCGGCGTACCGCGGCACCCTCCGTGAGGGTGTCAGGCCGCTTGGGAGCGGCCCGGCGCTGGCCTGACAGCTCTTTCGTCGACTGTCCTCCGCTTTCTCCGGCCCCGCGTTATCGTGTGTAGTGCCCTGCCCGCAAGCGGGGCTTGCCGCTCGGCGCAGACTGCGCCAAGATGGCCCACGACTGAGCTGCAGGAGGTGTCATGGCCAAGAGCCATCTGGATGCGCGGATGCTGTTGTCCCCCGGGCTGAAAGACGCGCCGGTGCTGGACCGCATGTGTTCGCAGTTCGTGCTGACACTGACGACCCACAACGCCGGCCGCTTCAACCTGCGGCGCGACTGGAACAGCCTGCTGTCGCTGACCGGCAAGCACCTGGTGTGGCCGGGCTCGGTGCTGGCGCGGCTGCGCGAGTTCCTGAACAACCGCTGCAAGGGCAACGAGCACTGGCACGGCCACGAGGCCTTGAGCGACGACGCCTTCATGCTGCGCCACGGCGCATGGCGCGGCCCATACGAAGAAGGCACGCTGTTCTTCTACATCGACGAGTACATCAAGGACGCGCCGAAAGACCTGCTCGCGGTGCTCGGCGCCACGGCCGACTGGCTGGGCCGCAGTCTCAAGAAGGAATCGACGCTGGTCGAGAAGAACATCGACGCGCTCGCCGGCCTGCTGCAACTCAACCCGGCCGAACGCGCGCTGCTGCTGTACGGCACGCTGGCGCGCTACCAGCGCGACCTGCGCGGCCTGCTGGTCGAGTTCAAGGTTTCGAACGCGCAAGAGGCCTATGCGGCGATCGCGCACGTGGCCGGCGTCAGCGAGACCGACGTGGCCGAGGCGCTGCGTGCCGGGTCGCGGCTGGAGCGCGTCGGCATGGTCGAGAACCTGATCTCCGAGCACAACATCACCGACCTCGCCGACCTGATGAAGGTCAGCGAGCAATTGCCGCCGGTGCTGATGCGCCGCTACGAAGGCCCGTCAGACCTGATGGCGGTGTTCACGCGGCCGGCCAAGCGCAGCGAACTCGCGCCCGACGACTTCAGCTTCGTCGGTGTCGACCAGCAGATGATGACGGCGTTGCTGCGCAACGCGGTCGCGCGCAAGGAACCCGGCGTCAACGTGCTGCTCTACGGCCCGCCCGGCACCGGCAAGACCGAGCTGGCGAAGGTTGCGGTGCAGGCCGCCGGGCTCGAGCTCTACGAGGTCGAGCACGCCGACCGCGACGGCAATTCGCTGAGCGGCCGCGACCGTTATCGCTCGCTGCAGATCAGCCAGGTGTTCCTGAAGGGCAGCCCCAATGTCGCGCTGCTGTTCGACGAAGTGGAGGACGTGTTCCCGCCGATCTCGACCGACGCGGCGCAGCTGATCGCGCGCATGGACACCGGCGATGGCGCGGCGCTGTCGGGCAGCGTCAGCGGCAAGGCGTGGGTCAACCAGATCCTCGAGACGAATCCGGTGCCGGTGATCTGGATCACCAACCGCATCGAGCAGATCGACCCGGCGTTCCGGCGCCGCTTTCAGTACCACCTCGAACTGAAGAGCCCGCCGCCCGGGGCGCGCGAGTCGCTGGTCGCGCGGGCGCTCGAGGGCGTCGGCGTGGGCGAGGGCTTTGCCGCGAAGCTGGCCGAGCGCAAGGGGTTGACGCCGGCGCAGATCCGCACCGCGGTCAAGTTCGCCCGGCTGGCGGGTGACGTCGTCACCGACACCGGCACGGCGCTCGAGTCGCTGATCGAACGCCAGCTGGTCAACGCCGACAAGGCGCTGGGCAACACTGCGAACGAGCGTGGCGCGCGGCGCGTCGTCACGCACTACGACCTCGGCCTGGTCAACACCGAGTCGCGCTTCGAGGTGCCCAAGATCGTCGAGGCGCTGCGCCGCAAGAGCTACGGCACGCTGTGTTTCTACGGCCCGCCGGGCACCGGCAAGACGGCGCTGGCCGAGCACATCGCGAAGGCGCTGGACCAGCCGCTGATGATCCGCCAGGCCAGCGACATCATGAGCAAGTACGTCGGCGAAACCGAGCAGAACATGGCCAAGATGTTCGAAGAGGCGCAGACCGAGAACGCGGTGCTGCTGCTCGACGAGGCCGACAGCTTTCTGCGCAACCGCAAGCTCGCCGAACGCAACTACGAGATCAGCGAAGTCAACGAGATGCTGCAGGGCATGGAACGTTTCTCGGGCGTGTTCATCTGCACCACCAACCTGTTCCAGGAGCTGGACGAAGCGGCACTGCGGCGCTTCACGTTCAAGGTGCAGTTCAAGCCGCTGACCGGGCCGCAGCGCGAACGCATGTTCGTGGCCGAGGCGCTGGACGGCGATGCCGGGCTGCTGACGGCCGAGCAGCGCAGCCGGCTCGCGCAGCTGGGCTCGCTGGCGCCGGGTGACTTCGCCTCGGTGAAGCGTCAGGTCGATGTGCTGGGCGAGGCTTTCACGCCCGACGAGTTCTTGTCGCAGCTCGAGGCCGAGCACCGCGTCAAGCCCGACGTGCGCCAGCAGCGCGGCATGGGTTTTCTGCATTGAGGGTCGGCCGGCAAGGCCTTGACAGGCTTTCTACAATGGCGACATGAACACCTTGCCCTACACGCGCGGCCAGCAGCTGGCCGAGATCCTCAAGCAGCGCATCGTCATCCTCGACGGCGCGATGGGCACGATGATCCAGCGCTACAAGCTCAGCGAGGCCGACTTTCGCGGCGAGCGCTTCAAGGACCACCCGAAAGACCTGAAGGGTAACAACGATCTGCTGCAGCTGACCCGGCCCGACGTGATCAGCGAGATCCACGAGCAGTACCTGGCTGCCGGCGCCGACATCCTCGAGACCAACACCTTCGGCGCGACGACCGTGGCGCAAGACGACTACGGGCTGGGCGCGTTCGCGCGCGAACTGAACGTGGCCGCGGCGAAACTCGCGCGCGCAGCCTGCGACAAATTCGGCAGCGCCGACAAGCCCCGCTTCGTCGCCGGCGCACTGGGCCCGACGCCCAAGACCGCCAGCATCAGCCCCGACGTCAACGACCCGGCGGCGCGCAACGTGACCTTCGACGAACTGAAGGCCGCCTACTACGAACAGGCCAGCGGGTTGCTCGAAGGCGGCTGCGACCTGTTCCTGGTCGAGACCATCTTCGACACGCTGAACGCCAAGGCCGCGATCTTCGCGCTCGACGAGCTGATGGACGACACCGGCGAGCGCCTGCCGGTGATCATCTCGGGCACGGTGACCGACGCGTCGGGCCGCATCCTGTCGGGCCAGACGGTCAGCGCGTTCTGGCACAGCGTGCGCCACGCCAAGCCGATCGCGATCGGGTTGAACTGTGCGCTCGGCGCGACGCTGATGCGGCCCTACATCGAAGAGCTGTCGCGCGTCGCCGGTGACACCTGCGTCAGCTGCTACCCGAACGCCGGGCTGCCCAACCCGATGAGCGAAACCGGCTTCGACGAGACGCCCGAGATCACCGGCAGCCTGCTCGAAGAGTTCGCCCAGGCCGGGTTTCTGAACATCGCCGGTGGCTGCTGCGGCACGACACCGGACCACATCGCCGCGATCGCCCAGCGCGTCGGCAAGTACCGGCCCCGCTGCGGGCACAAAGGGGCGCTTTTCGGCGAATTGGAGTTGGAAGCGGCCTGACTACAATCTGGCCTCGCCCGAGGAGCGTTGCGACAGCCGATGTGAAGGCTGCCAGGCTCGGGCACGACGCTCTCACGGTGTCGGTTCAACGGCGCTCACCCGACCTGACATGGTCCGCGGTGAGCCACGCGGGCCTCTTGATTCGAGTTTGCCTGCCATGACTGCCAAGATCACTGTCCCCCCGATGAAACTCTCCGGCCTGGAGCCGGTGCTGATCGGCGAAGGCGCGCTGTTCGTCAACGTCGGCGAGCGCACCAACGTGACCGGCTCGAAGGCCTTCGCGAGGATGATCCTGAACGGCGAGTTCGAGCAGGCGCTGAGCGTGGCGCGCCAGCAGGTCGAGAACGGCGCTCAGGTCATCGACATCAACATGGACGAGGCCATGCTGGACAGCAAGGCCGCGATGGTGCGCTTCCTGAATCTGATCGCCGGCGAGCCCGAGATCGCGCGCGTGCCCATCATGGTCGACAGCTCGAAGTGGGAGGTGATCGAGGCCGGCCTGAAGTGCATCCAGGGCAAGGGCATCGTCAACTCGATCTCGCTGAAGGAGGGTGTGGAGCAGTTCAAGCACCAGGCCAAGCTGGTCAAGCGCTACGGTGCCGCGGCGGTCGTGATGGCCTTCGACGAGAAGGGCCAGGCCGACACCTACCAGCGCAAGATCGAGATCTGCGAGCGGGCGTACCGCATGCTGGTCGACGAGGTCGGCTTCCCGCCTGAAGACATCATCTTCGACCCGAACATCTTCGCGATCGCCACGGGCATCGAGGAGCACAACAACTACGCCGTCGACTTCATCAACGCGACGCGCTGGATCAAAGAGAACCTGCCGGGTGCGAAGGTCAGCGGCGGCGTGAGCAACGTGAGCTTCAGCTTCCGCGGCAACGACCCGGTGCGCGAGGCCATCCACACCGTGTTCCTGTACCACGCGATCCAAGCGGGCATGGACATGGGCATCGTCAACGCCGGCATGGTCGGCGTCTACGACGACCTCGAGTCCGAACTGCGCGAGCGCGTCGAGGACGTGGTGCTGAACCGGCGCGAAGATTCCGGCGAGCGCCTGATCGAGATCGCCGAGAGCGCCAAGGGCATGGCGAAGGACGACACCGCGCGGCTCGCGTGGCGCGCCAAGCCGGTCGACGAGCGCCTGAGCCACGCGCTGGTGCACGGCATCAACGACTTCATCACCGAGGACACCGAAGAGGTCTACCAGCGCATCCTGGCCAGCGGCGGACGCCCGCTGCACGTGATCGAAGGCCCGCTGATGGACGGCATGAACATCGTCGGCGACCTGTTCGGCCAGGGCAAGATGTTCCTGCCGCAGGTGGTCAAGAGCGCGCGCGTGATGAAGCAGGCGGTGGCGCACCTGCTGCCGTACATCGAGGCCGAAAAGCTGGCTTTTGTTCAGGCCGGCGGCGAGGCCAAGGCCAAGGGCAAGATCGTGATCGCGACCGTGAAGGGCGACGTGCACGACATCGGCAAGAACATCGTCACCGTGGTGCTCCAGTGCAACAACTTCGAGGTCGTCAACATGGGCGTGATGGTGGCGTGCCAGGACATCCTGGCGCGCGCCAAGGTCGAGGGTGCTGACATCATCGGCTTGAGCGGCCTGATCACGCCCAGCCTCGAGGAGATGCAGCACGTCGCCGGCGAGATGCAGCGCGACGACTACTTCCGCATCAAGAAGATCCCTTTGCTGATCGGCGGCGCGACCACGAGCCGCGTCCACACGGCCGTGAAAATCTCGCCGCACTACGAAGGCCCGGTGGTCTACGTGCCGGATGCGAGCCGCTCGGTCAGCGTCTGCAGCGACCTGCTCAGCGACGACCGCGCGCGCGCCTACATCGCCGAGCTGAACGCCGATTACGTCCGCGTGCGCGAGCAGCACGCGAACAAGAAGGCGACGCCGCTGGTGACGCTGGCCCAGGCGCGCGCAAACAAGACGCCCATAGCTTGGTCGACGTTCAAGCCGGTCAAGCCGAAGTTCATCGGCCGCCGCGTGTTCCGCAACCAGGACCTGGCCGAGATCGCCGCCTGCATCGACTGGGGGCCGTTCTTCCAGACCTGGGACCTGGCCGGCCCGTACCCGGCCATCCTGACCGACGACATCGTCGGTGAGTCGGCGCGCCGTGTGCTGAGCGACGGCCAGCGCCTGCTGCGCCGCGCGATCGAAGGCCGCTGGCTGACCGCGAACGGCGTGATCGGCCTGTACCCGGCCAACACCGTGAACGACGACGACATCGAGATCTACACCGACGAGTCGCGCAGCGAGGTGCTGATGACCTGGCGCGGGCTGCGCATGCAGACGGTGCGCCCGGTGGTGGATGGCGTGACGCGCCCGAACCGCTGCCTCGCCGACTTCATCGCGCCCAAGGACTCGGGCGTGGCCGACCACATCGGCCTGTTCGCGGTGACGTCGGGCATCGGCGCCGAGAAGAAGGACAAGCAGTTCATGGACGACCTGGACGACTACAGCGCGATCATGTTCAAGGCGCTGGCCGATCGGTTGGCCGAAGCGTTTGCCGAGCGCATGCACCAGCGCGTGCGCAAGGAATTCTGGGGCTATGCGGCCGACGAAACCCTGAGCAACGCGGACCTGATCGCCGAGAAGTACGCGGGCATCCGGCCCGCGCCCGGTTATCCGGCTTGCCCGGACCACACCGTGAAGGCCGAGATGTTCCGGGTGCTGGACTGCGCCGACATCGGCATGGGTCTGACCGAGAGCCTGGCGATGACGCCGGCGGCCAGCGTCAGCGGTTTCTACCTCGCCCATCCGGAGGCCGCGTACTTCAACGTCGGCAAGATCGGCGAGGATCAGCTCTCCGACTGGGCGCGGCGCAGCGCGCTCGACACCGACCTGGTGCGGCGATCCCTGGCGGCCCTGCTCTGAGGGCACGACGCGGAAACATCTGTACGGATGCTTTTGCTTGCAGTCAGAAGCGTTTGTTTGCAACGTTTCCGGAATGTGTCGAGACCGCATGAAGCAGCACACGGCAGCCGCCTGAAACTTGCCAACTAATCACGGTTGCCGACCTTCGGAGCGACGAGGCTGGTCCGTCTGCACAAGGCACGCGCTCTGCGTGCCCTCCGCGCTCGCAAGAGGGGGAGAACCACGTGCAGTCACTTCAGAAGTTCGAGACAGGGGCAGGTCGTCGCGTTCGGCTCGCACGCAGCGCGGCGGCTGCGGTGGTGTTGGCCGTGCTGGTCGCCTGCGGCGGCGGCAAGGGTGATGGCAGCACCGACACGGGATCGACGTCCAGCCCGCAGACCGAGTCGCCGAGCAATGCGCCGGCCGCGGCCTCGCGCTTCCTGACCCAGGCCACCTTCGGGCCGACCAGCCCCGAGATCACGCGGCTGTCGACAATGACCTACTCGGCCTGGATCGACGAGCAGTTCGCCAAGCCGCAGTCGCTGCACCGCGACTACATGAACCAGGCCTCGGCCGACCTGGCCGCGACCGGCGGCACCATCAGCCAGACCAACTTCTTCGATTCGTACTGGAGCCAGGCGATCGCCGGCGACGACCAGCTGCGCCAGCGCGCGACCTTCGCGCTGTCGCAGATCTTCGTGATCTCGTTCACCGACGCGACGCTGCGCAACCAGCCGCGCGGCGTGTCGTCGTACTACGACATGCTGGCCACCAACGCATTCGGCAACTTTCGCGACCTGCTCGAAGCGGTGGCCTTGCACCCGATGATGGGCGTGTACCTGTCGCACCTGAAGAACCAGAAGGAAGACCCGGCCACCGGCCGCGTGCCCGACCTGAACTTCGCACGCGAGATCACGCAGCTGTTCACCATCGGCCAGTACACGCTGAACGCCGACGGGTCGGTCGTCACCGGCAGCGACGGCCTCGCCGCCGCGGCCTACACCTCGGCCGACCTGTCGGGCATGTCGCAGGTCTTCACCGGCTGGAGCTGGTACGCCGGCCCGAACACCACCGACCGCACGAGCAGCCGCTTCTTCGGCGGCAACGCGAACGTCGAGCGCGACTGGCGCCCGATGCAGGACTACAACCACTACACCGCGAACACCGACTTCCATTCGATCAGCGCCAAGACCTTCCTGGGCGTGACCATTCCGGCGCAGACGCTGGCCACGGCCGACACCCAGGGCGACCTGAAGACCGTGCTGGACACCTTGTTCAACCATCCCAATGTCGGTCCGTTCGTCGGCAAGCAACTGATCCAGCGCCTGGTCACCAGCAACCCGAGCCCGGCCTACGTGGGTCGGGTGACCGCGGCCTTCAACGACAACGGCGCGGGCAAGCGCGGCGACATGAAGGCGGTCTGGAAGGCCATCCTGCTCGACCCGGAAGCGCGCACCGTCAGCACCTCGACGAGCGCCGGCAAGGTGCGCGAGCCGGTCGTGCGGCTGGGCAACTTCATGCGCGCGTTCAACGCCAAGTCGACGAGCGGCCGCTTCACGGGCATCGGCAACACCGACGACCCGGCGACGCGCCTGAACCAGACACCGATGCTCGCGCCGACGGTGTTCAACTTCTACCGCCCCGGCTACGTGCCGTCGAGCAAGCCGATCGCCGATGCCGGGCTGGTCGCGCCGGAGTTCCAGATCGTGCACGACGTGTCGGTCGCGGGCTACATGAACTACATGCGCAGCCTGGTCACGGTCGACACCTCGCGCGACATCCAGCAGGACTACACCGCCGAGCTGGCGCTGGCCACCACGCCGGCCGACCTGGTCGAGCGCATGAACCTGCTGCTGTTCTATGGCCAGATGCCCGACGCGCTGAAGACCCAGATCACCGGCGCGGTGACGAGCCGGGCCATCCCCGCGCCGGTCTACGCCGCCGGGACGGCGCCGGCCTCGGGGGCCGCGGCGACCGCACCGCCGACCAACCAGACCGCCATCGACAACGCCAAGCGCGACCGCGTCTACCTCGCGGTGTTCCTGTCGCTGGCCTCGCCCGACTACCTGATCCAGAAGTAAGCGAAGGACCGCCTCCATGTCGCAACTCAACGCCTCGCGTCGCCGCTTTCTGCGCACCGCTTCGGTTGTCTCGGGCTCGGTCGGCACTGCCGCCGCGCCGTTCGCACTCAACCTCGCCAGCTTGTCGCGTGCGGCGGCGCAGACCACGGCTGACTACAAGGCCATCGTCTGCCTGTTCCTCTACGGCGGTAACGACTCGTCGCACATGGTGTTGCGCACCGACGCGCTGTCGTTCAACGAGTACACGCGGCTGCGCTCGGTCGCACCCGAGTCGATCGCGCTGAAGGCGCCCGGTACGGCCGTGGTGCCGACCGCCGCGCTGGCCTCGCCTGACCGCCTCGGCGGCGTGCGCGCGATCGCGCCGAAGTTCACCGTGTCCACCGAGAACAACGCATTCACCTACGCGCTGCACCCCAGCATGCCCGAGGTCGCGACGCTGTTCGCCGCGAACCGCCTCGCAATCTTGGCCAATGCCGGGCCGCTGGTGCAGCCGCTGACGCGGGCCGAGTACGTCGCCAACGTCAAACCGCGACCCAAGGCGCTGGGCTCGCACAACGACCAGCAATCGACGTGGCAGGCGCTCGGGCCTGAGGGCGTGAAGGTCGGCTGGGGCGGCCACCTCGGTGACCTGGTCGCGAGCAGCAATGCCAACACCGTGTTCACCAGCATCTCGGTCTCGGGCAACGCGGTGTTCTCGGCCGGCGAAACCGTTTTTCAGTACCAGGTCGGCAGTGGCGGTGCGACGCAGATCGGCGGCCTGAGCGGCAACCTGTTCGGCTCGAGCACTGCGTCGGCGACCCTGAAGAGCATCGTCACGGCGAGCAACCAGCACTTGTTCGCGAACGAGTACGGCGCGATCGTGAAGCGCTCGGTCGATGCCCAGGCGGCGTTCCAGACCGCGTATGTGGCTTCGACGGTGCCGGCGCCGACGCAATACGTGCAACCGTCGACCAACGCCAACGCCAACAACGGCCTGGCGACGCAGCTGCAGACCGTGGCGCGCATCGTCGGCGCGCGCGCCGGGCTGGGCGCGAAGCGCCAGGTGTTCTTCGTCTCGATGGGCGGCTTCGACACCCACGACGGCCAGAACATGAACCAGGCCGATCTGCTCGCCCGCTTGTCGCACGCGCTCGGCTACTTCGACACCGCGCTGGCGGGCCTGGCCGGCGGCGACATGCGCAACAACGTGACGCTGTTCACCGCGTCCGACTTCGGCCGCACGCTCACGAGCAACGGCGACGGCACCGACCACGGCTGGGGCTCGCACCATTTCGTGATGGGCGGCGCGGTCAAGGGCGGCGAGATCTACGGCCGCTTCCCTCAGTTCGGGCTGAACCTGAACGACTCGGCCAACAACGCCTACCTGCCGGTGACGTCGGTCGACACCATCGGCAGCACGCTGGGCCGCTGGTTTGGCGTGTCGGATGCGAATCTCGACCTGGTGTTTCCGAACCTGCCGAATTTCTCGCGCGACCTCGGCTTCCTCTGAGCCCGGCCGGCGCCGCGGTGTCTCACTGCACCGTCAGCACGCGCCGGTACTGGATCGCCTCGGCGAGGTGGCCTACCGTGAGGGTGGGGCTGTCGGCCAGGTCGGCGATCGTGCGGGCGACGCGCAGCACGCGGTGAAAGCCGCGGGCCGACCACCCCAGCCGCGCCGCCGCGGCTTGCAGGAACTTCGCGCTCGCGTCGTCGAGCGCGCAATGCGCGTCCAGCGCCTCGCCGGCCAGCATCGCGTTCGCGACGCCCTGCCGCGCGAGGGCCCGGTCGCGGGCCGCGGTCACGCGCTGCGCCACCACGGCGCTGGGTTCGCCATCGGGGGCCGACGACAGGGCCTCGGGCGCGACGGCCGGCACTTCCACCTGCACGTCGATGCGGTCGAGCAGCGGCCCGCTGATGCGGCCCTGTGTGGCCTAGAAAATTAAGTGATCTCGAAAAATGCCTAAGTCATTGTTTTCATTGAGATGCCTGTGAGGTGCCCGGGACCGGACACCTCACACTTAATGACCTAACCCCGCAAACTACCTCACACTTAGTGACCTAGCGAAATCTGCCAAAAACCAGGCTAGCCGAGAGAGTCCAGGCCGCGGGATAGAGCCCTCCAGACTGCCTGAAGCGGGCCAGCACATGCCTTGGGCTACCCAAACGCGGCATCCACGCCTTGGTCTGGTTGGGCGGAATCTACGAGCCGATCGCTCAGCCCAAGTTTTTGCAGCCCGGCCACAAGTGCCATGAAAGATCCCAGGCCGCTGGTCGTCGCCCGAATGATCGGCTGTCGGGCGACGGCCTCGAGCACGAGGACCATGTCGTTGCCGCCCATGTCTTGGTAGTCGTCACGGACCGCGGCCAGCACGTCCAATACTGCCGCACTCTTTGGGTGAGCGGACAGGTCGCCGACCACCTCCCAGCGCACCGAATCAGACAAGTGGGGCGGCCGTGCGGCGCGGGTCGAACGCGAGAGCCCCTCCGTCATCGGCGGATACAGCAGGGAGTTGCGCTTTGGCGAGTACCTGGCTCCGTCCTTCGCATGCTGCTCAAGCTCGCGCCTATCGAAGTCTCCGAAGCCCCGCTCCAACAACTGATTGATGAGGTCGGGAGTGAGGTCGATGGCGTCGGCCTGCAAGACGACCGAGTCGAACTTGTCCTCGAACGATTCCGTGGCCCTCATCGTCGCCTGGCGCAGCTCCTCGATCGGAAAGCCACGAACCGTCCGACTGCCGATCTGAGGCAGTGCAGTGTCGAAGTGCATCGCGTCATCATCGATCCGGTAGGACCCATGAAACTGGAGCTCCACCTCGCTGCCGCGGTCTCGGATCACGGGCTCGATGAGCTCGCCATGGAAGGCGAGGCACATGCATTCCTGTTGGTGTGGGTCGAGCAACCAAGCGTCGCCCTCGGCGGCGAAAAGGATCATCGGCTGCGCCAGCATGTCCGAATCGGTAACCGAGACTCGACTACCTCCCTTCAGCGCGAGCTTCTGAAAGTCGCCAATCTCACGGCGAAGCAATGCCAACCCTTCTAGATCGTGGGCTGCATCGAGACACTTGGTGACGTGGTGCCAGTGGTCGTAGCCGGCGCCTTTTGCCACGCGATCGAGCAGATCGGTGTGCTTGCCGCCGCCGGTGCGCTGCAGGCGCTTGGCCTGCTTCTTGAGTTGCTCCACCTTGGAGGCGGACGTGGGGATATACCGCATGTCAGATTCCTTATCTGCGTGCGAACGAAACGATGCTCACTGCCGATCCGTTCACCGCATGGGGAACCGGACATGGATGGGTGGATGAAGTCGTCCCGTGAGGGTTAGCCTGTGGTGAGCAGCGGGCGCCGACCTGCGCGGAAGAGATCCTATCTCAAGGTGAGGTGATCGCGCAAACGGGCGGCACAGCCGACATGCTGCTACTTCGCCGGTGCCGGACCGAGGTCTTCGAACACGCCCACGCCTCGCCAGGTGTCAGGAAACCCGATTCTCCTGAGCGCTCCCGACAGGACCGCCGGTAGTCCGTAGCCTTCATATCTCAAGCCGAATCGCGTCACGAAGAAGTAAGACGCTTGCAGTCCACCGGCTTCCGCGAACGCGGGACGATGAAGTTGGCGGTACTCGCTCAGCCAGCGATCAGCGAATGCAAGAGATCTGAGCTGCCATCCGCCAGAGGCCGAAAGTTCTTCCTGAAGCAATTCAACATCGGCCGCAAGCAGGGAACACACCCGGGTGAAATTGAATCGGACCAGAGACGGTGACGAGCTCGACGGCAAGATCTGTGCTGACTAAGCTATCCGTCCCCGCTTAAGGGATGGCCGATCCAGCTCAAGCAGCTCCGAGAACAGGCTCCCTAAATCTGCCTTGAGGAGAGCCGGCGCGAAGGTGCATGTTGCTGCGAACTTCCACCGGTCTACGGCGCTATCGCAGTCCCGGCGACGCGCCGTCCCGGCTGGGTAGGGTTTTCCATTCCCTCGACTTGATGAGAATTCGCGAATCCACGCGCGGTTATCTGCAGGCCTCTGCCGGCAGCTTCGTCGAGGCAAGCGGTTCTCCACTGACGAAGGTAGGTTTGGATCGTGATTGGCCATGCCGGTTTTGGCGTGGGCAAAGCCAGTCGGTTCAGAGGCGTGCCATGCAAGCTTGCGCTTACGATGGAGGATCTGTTGCGACTCCAGTGCCCTGAATGAGAGACCTGTTTGTGCGCATCGCGAGGAGATTGAGGCCGGACTGGGCCCGCAGACACGCGCGTTTGCAGCGTTTTCAGCACGTGCTGTTGGCAGCCACTGAAATGGCGGCGATAAACAAGCTTGCGCTCCCGACGCTTGTCAGATCGATTGCCCTACCACTCCAAGCCCGTCGCCTGACGAAAGCGTTGGAAAGCCACGAGCATGGTGCACGTGTTTCGGCCGACTTTGACAACTTGTTTTTCCCGACTCACCGACCCATATCGGCGGACGGACAGTCGTTGAACGACTTACTCCGCCAGCGGACCGACGCGCTTAGCAGGACCTACTTTCGCCTGCGGCTAGGCAAGGACGTAGTTCTGCCATGGGCCTGGAATCGAAGGCGGCTAATCAACACTCTCGGAACCATTGGCGGATCAAAGAGCGGTGGCGCCTGGAGAGGCGACATCAACCATCGAGTGCAGCTGCTGTTGCCCTTCGGCGTCGGACTTGTACACGGAGGGAATCATTCGCTCGTAGCCGGGATTGTCGACGGCGAGGGTGAGGTCATTGCCGACGCGTTGGATCTCTCTGTCGCCTATGAGCACGTTGTTTTCGACGGGATAGCGTTCCGACGAAAGCATGATGGCATGGTGTTGAACATTCCCGAGGAGGAGGAGCCTGGCGTGCTCTTTGAGATTGGGCGGCATATGCTTGAGCTTGGCGTTCAGTACGACGCCAGCACGATCTCGTCGCGTGAACGCGAGGACGCACTTTCTCAGGACCGACTAGAAATCCTCTACCAGGTGTGGATGGACGGTCGCGATACGGGGATGAGCGTGCGGCCCGGAGCTATTCAGGTCGCGATGCAACGCGTTGGGATACGACGCACAGATCGCGAGTGGGATGCGATCCTTTTTTGTGGCGATTCATTCTCTCCAAATGGCAACGACACCTACATGTTCAAGCCATATGGGCCTCGACCGCTTGCCGCAGATATCCTCGAAGCGCGGAACTGGTCGCGTCGATGAAATAGGTCGAAAGGCAATCCTCTACGGCCCCTAGTATCGTTAGGTTCGCCTTGGAATTGCGAGCTTCGGACCACGTTGATCAGGCAGCGGGGTCTGCATGATCACGCGTGGAGCTCATACAGTCAGTCCGCGAACACTGTTGAGTTCCACGCAATCCTGACCCACCATTTCCATCCAATATTGACCCACCCGTATTCGAGCCCCGCGGGCTCACGTTGTGGATAACTTCTTGGTCTTGGACTCCTTCTTGGTCTGGGT
>Ga0307510_10005692_pt1 | contig 14849 bp, 6 predicted proteins | sample 12_EM_MG_FD_207224 | JGI IMG/M metagenome (GOLD analysis project Ga0307510, IMG submission 207224) | Populus trichocarpa ectomycorrhiza microbial communities from riparian zone in the Pacific Northwest, United States - 12_EM | ecosystem: Host-associated > Plants > Roots > Unclassified | place...
AAGGCCTTACAGGAAATAGCCGGCAGGGTCTTACCCGACGGATATACCTATGAGTTCTCCGGACTTAGTTACGAGGAGGTCAAGGCCGGCTCTACCACGATCTATATCTTCGCCTTCTCGATCACCTTCGTCTTCCTTTTCCTGGCGGCTTTGTACGAAAGCTGGTCGGTACCCTTCTCGGTACTGCTGGCCGTGCCCATTGGCGCCTTTGGCGCCATCCTGACCCTGGTCTTTGTCCCCAGTCTTTCGAACAACGTTTATGCCCAGATCGGGCTGATCACGCTGATCGGTCTGGCGGCAAAAAATGCCATCCTGATCGTCGAGTTTGCCAAGGTGCGGGTCGACCGGGGTGAAGAGCTGATCAAGTCTACACTGGAAGCTGTCAGTCTGCGTCTCAGGCCTATCGTGATGACCTCGCTGGCCTTTATACTGGGGGTATTGCCGCTTGTATTTGCCTCCGGGGCCGGCGCCGTCGCCCGCCGCACCATCGGTTATACGGTATTGGGTGGCATGCTTGCCGCGTCAACGCTGGCTATCTTTATCGTACCCGTTCTTTTTGTGCTGATCACGCGTGCTTCCTATGGGAAGAAGAAGCTGGAATATCTCCTGGCACATCATGCAGACCTGATGGAAAAAGCCCGAAGGGTGGAAGAGCAGAACATCGATCCCGAGCTGGAATTCGAAATTCAAAAATCCCGCGACCTGCACGGAATGGATCCGAAGGACGGGCAAAACCCACAACCTGTTCAAGGATGATTGCCAATACATTCATAAAAAGACCCGTAACGGCTATCGTGATATCGATCGTGCTGGTGATCTCCGGTGCGATCTGCATCTTCAACCTGGCTGTCGACCAGTATCCGAACATCTCGCCGCCCTCCGTGTCGATCACCGGGTCGTATACGGGTGCCGATGCTGAAACGGTAGAGCAGACGGTGGCCATTCCCATCGAGGAACAGGTCAATGGCTCTCCGGGTATGGAGTACATGCAGAGTACGAATACCAATACCGGCAACATGAATATCAGCGTCACTTTTGGAGTGGGCACCAATGTGCATATCGCCGCGCTGAATGTTCAGAACCGGGTGGGTATTGCCACGCCCCTGCTGCCTGCCGTGGTCAGCAAGCTGGGGCTGACGGTAAGAGCCAGGAACCCGAGTATGCTGATGATGGTGGCCGTCTATGCTCCGAAGGGTACGCATAATATTACCTTCCTTGATAACTATACCAATGTCTTTGTTGAGGATGCGCTGCTGCGTGTGCCGGGTGTAGGTGATGTCACTGCGCGTACCGACCAGTTCAGCATGCGTGTCTGGCTCAACCCGGATAAGATGGCGGCTTATGGACTGATGCCAAAAGACGTCGTAGCGGCGCTGAATGCGCAGAACGTCTATGTCGCGGCAGGATCGGTTGGCGCTCCACCCCAGCAGAACAGCCAGTCCTATGAGCTGACCGTACTGCCCAACGGGCAGCTGCAGAAGGCGACGGATTATGAGCAGGTGGTGGTCAAGACCATCCCTGACAGCAGTCAGCGTGGCGGTCAGCTGGTCTATCTGAAAGATGTCGGCCGGGTCGAGCTGGGGAAGTTTACTTTTTCCAGCAACTCCTGGGTCGATGGCAAGAGAGCTTCTATCATGATGGTCTACCAGGCGCCGGGCAGCAATGCGCTGGAGACGGCAAACAACGTGTATGCCGAGCTGGAAAAGCTAAAGAAGTTCTTTCCTCCGGATGTAGATTATAAAGTGCCGTTCGAATCGGTGACGATCATCAAAGTGTCTATCCATGAAGTGCTGCTGACGCTGCTGCAGGCGCTGGGGCTGGTGGCTATTGTGGTGTTCCTTTTCCTGCAAAGCTTCCGTTCTACCCTGATCCCTGTGCTGGCGATACCGGTGTCCATACTGGGGACCTTCTGTTTCTTTATTCCGCTGGGCTTTACGATCAATACTTTAACTCTCTTCGGTTTCGTGCTGGCGATAGGCATCGTGGTGGATGACGCCATCATCGTCGTGGAGGCGGTGCAGCATTATATCGATCACGAGCATATGTCGCCAAAGGAGGCTACCTATCATGCCATGCAGGAGATCTCGGCGCCCGTGGTGGCTATTGCGCTGATCCTGGCGGCCGTCTTTGTGCCGGTAGGTTTTATCCCGGGCATCGTGGGTCGTCTTTACCAGCAGTTTGCGATCACCATCGCCATCTCGGTTGTGCTTTCGGCCTTTATTGCGCTGTCGCTGACGCCGGCCCTGTGCACGTTGTTGCTGAGGCCATCCCATCTGAAGAAGTCAAATATCTTTGATCGGTTCTTTTTGTCTTTTAATAACTGGTTTGGCCGATTTACCGATCGTTATTCCAATGGGGTCAAACGCAGCATCAAGGGGGCGCGTTTTATCGTGATCATCCTGGTTTGTATCTGTATTGGCGCCTTTATCCTATTCAAGAAAAAACCGAGCGGATTTATTCCGCCGGAGGATGACGGTCGTCTTTATGTCACTTATCAGCTGCCTGAGGCTTCTTCTGTTGCGCAGTCTGTCGAGCTGATGACCAGGCTGATGGAGATAGTTGGCAAGACACCGGGGGTCAATCACTTTTCCGCCCTGTCCGGCTTCAACATCCTCAATGGAGGATCCAACTCCAATAACGGGTCACTTTTTGTGATGCTGAAACCCTGGGAGGAACGGAAAGATCCTAAAGAGCAGGTACCCGGTCTTCTCAATGTGATCAGGGAAAGGATCGCGCGTGCGGGGCTAAAGAATGCCAATATCGTCGTTATTCCGCCGCCGCCGATCCGTGGTATCGGGCAGGCTGCCGGTTTCAGCATGCAGATCCAGCAGGGGAATACCAATGACGACGTTCATGCGTTTGAGAATGTCGTAAAGAAATTTATCAACGCCGCGCATAAGGTACCTTCCATCAGCACCGCCTTTAGCTATTATGGGGCGCATACGCCCAGCTATAGCCTGACGGTAGACCGTGACAAGTGTCAGAAGCTGGGTGTCGACATCTCGGATGTCTTCAACACCATGCAGGCTTATATGGGCAGCCTTTTTGTCAACAACTTCACGCTGTATAACCGGACTTATCATGTGGTGGTACAGGCGGATACGACCTTCCGCGCCCTCATCAGCAATATGGATAAATATTATGTGCGTAACCAGGTGGGGCAGATGTTGCCGTTGAGCGCACTGATCATCTATAAGCCGATAGAGACGGCGCCGCTGATCACACACTTCAACATCTTCCGTTCCGCCGAGGTCGATGGATCGACGCCTCCGGGGTACAGCACCGGTCAGGGTATCGAGGACCTGAAGGCGACGGCTGCAAAGGTTCTGCCACAGGGATATACCTATGAATTCTCGGGACTTAGCTACGAGGAGATCAGGGCCGGGTCGATGACGGTGTATATTTTTATCTTCTCCATTGTCTTTGTGTTCCTGTTCCTGGCCGCATTGTATGAAAGCTGGTCGGTGCCTTTCTCGGTCATGCTGGCTGTGCCGATCTCAGCCTTTGGAGCCATCCTGACACTGACGCTGATCCCGCCACTTACCAATAATGTCTATGCGCAGATCGGGCTTATCACCCTAATCGGGCTCTCTGCAAAGAATGCCATCCTGATCGTGGAGTTTGCCAAGATCAGGGTCGACCGCGGGGAAGAGCTGATACAATCCACGATAGATGCGGTACGTCTGCGTCTCCGTCCTATCATTATGACCTCGCTGGCTTTTATCCTTGGTGTTATGCCGCTGGTATTGGCCTCCGGCGCCGGCGCCGTGGCCCGTAAGACCATTGGCTTTACCGTGCTGGGTGGTATGATCGCCTCATCTTCGCTGGCTATCTTTATCGTGCCGGTATTGTATGTGCTGTTTACGCGTCTGTCGTATGGGAAAAAGCAGCTGGCCTGGTTGCAGGAGCATAGGGAAGATCTGCTGGAGAAGGCCCGGAGGGTTGAAGCGCAGAATATTGATCCTGAGCTGGAATATGAGATTGCGCAGGCGCATCATGAGAATAAGAAAAGCAGGGAGGAGGCAAATGGGAATGGATAGGCTTATTCCGACCGTAAGCTCTTCACGGGATTGGCCAGCGCCGCCTTCATCGCCAGCAGGCTCACTGTCACCAGCGCAATAAACAGGGCTGCCACGCCGGCTATACCGAATACCCACCAGCTTAGGGCAACACGGTAGGCATAATCTTCCAGCCAGCGGCTGATGGCCCACCAGGCCAGCGGCCATGCGATGAGATTTGCGATCAGGACAAGGCGAATAAAATGACGGGACAACAACAGGACGATATTGTTGATGGAAGCGCCCATTACCTTTCGGATGCCGATCTCCTTGATCCGGCGCTCGGCGGAATAAGAGGCCAGGCCAAAGAGGCCGAGACAGGAGATAAAGATTGCCAGTCCCGCCAGAATGCTCACCATCCGGGAGACCTGTGTATCGGCGCGGTATACTTCTGCAAAATGTTCGTCGAGGAATTGATATTCCAAAGGGTGTTCGGGAAAATTCTTTTTCCAGGTCGATTCGATAAGGCGAATGGCCTCAGGCGTAGAACCGCCACTTAATTTTACCGAGAGCATGGAGTAACCCCAATCCTTTTGATTAAAAAGGAACATGGTCTCGATCTTATAGTGCAGGGAATTAAAATTAAAATCCTTTGCTATTCCAACGATGACACCGGCAGAGTCGAATCCAAAATGCCGGCCGAGCAATGCAGACACTGGCTTCCCCGGTATGTCCTTCACCAGCTCACGGGCCAGGGCCTCATTGACGATGTATTCCCTGCCGTTAGCCTGTTTCTCATGTGAGAAGTCTCTGCCCGACACCAGGGCTATTTTGTAGACATGGAGATAGTCGGGGTCGACGATGAGTCTTGTCGTGACCAGGTTGCGCATAGGGCCATCCCCTTTGAACTCGACTCCGGACTGATCGAGATGACTTCCCAGCTCGTCCTGTGCACCTGTTACGCCGGTGATGAGGGGACTTGTGCTGAGCTGCTCCTTGAGCAGATCGAACTTACGGCCAGTGACTCGATCCAGGGGGATATTGATCACCTGGTCGCGACTAAAACCCGGGTCCTTTTTCCGCATAAAGGTGAGCTGCCGGAAGACAAAGATAGTAGCGATGATCAGGAAGATGGCACTGGCGAACTGACCGACCACCAGTACATTTCTCAACAGACCTTTATTCCTGCCGATCTGCGGCAGCCCTTTTAAGACCTTTACCGGCTGGAAGGAAGACAGGTAAACAGCGGGGTAAAGACCTGACAGAAAGCCAACGACTATCGTCCCCAACAACACGAACGCGGGTATCCAGCTATTCTGAAATAGTACTGACTGAAGCGAACGCTGGCTTAAGGCGTTGACTGAAGGCAGCACCAGGGCTACCAGACCTAGTGCCAGGAATAAAGAGAGCAAGGATAGTAAGATCGTCTCTCCCAGGAACTGTATCCCCAGCTGAGACCGCAGTGCTCCGATGGATTTACGGATACCCACTTCTTTGGCCCTTTCCGCCGACCGGGCCGTAGAAAGGTTCATAAAATTGATACAGGCGATGACCAGGACGATCAGGGCGATGACAGCGAAGATATTGGTGTAGTTCCTGTCAAACTTTTGAAAGTTGGCATAATCCAGGCTGATATCTGTGGTAGAGGCATGGACATCTTTCAGCGGCACGAGGAAAAGGTTGAAATTCTTCCATCGCTCATCCGTTGCGAGATGTTTCTTCAGGTAGTCCGGGAATTTCTTTTCCAGCGAAGTCATATCCGTGTTAGGGGCAAGCTCGAAGTAGGTATTCAGCCAATTACCGCCCCAGTTATTCATCCATTCGGGTTTGATCCAGGTATTAAAGGAGCAAAGCGCATCGAACTGTAGCTGTGAATTTCCGGGGAGGTCTGCCAGTATACCTGTCACAGTGAACATCGTTGTGTCCGTTGCATAGTGATAGATCGTCTTTCCGATAGGATCTTCATCACCAAATAAGATCCGGGCTGTTGCAGCTGTCAATACCGTGCTGTTTGGTTTTCGTAAGACAGTAGCCCTATTTCCTTTCAGCAGGGGAAAATCGAACATTCGCAGAAAGCTGGTATCCACCATGAACATTTGAGGAAGGTAAACCCGTTTGTCCTTATAAGTCGCCTGGTATTTGGGATTCCAGCGGATATGGGTATAATCCAGGATCTCCGGGAACTCGTCCTTCATCGTTGGTCCCATCGGGAACATGGTCAGGGCTACTTTTTGAGAAGTATTCATCCCCGGGAACTTTTGCACTTCGTTCAGGCGATAGATATTCTTTGTATGCATCCGGTCAAAACTCCTCTCGTAGAATACAAAGAGCATGATCACGATACAAGCTGCCATGCCGATGGCGAGACCCGCGATGTTGATGATCGAATAGGTCTTATTCTTCCGGAGATTACGCCAGGCCGTCTTAAAATAGTTCTTAAACATGCATGCGGGTTTGAAGTGTAGTATTCCTGCTGCCAGAAAAATGCCGCTTTTTGGGACAACTACTAATCAATTAGTTGTAATTACTACTCCGTTAAGAGCTGTCCGGTTTCGATACAGTTGGTGTTCAGTTTTATCCCTTCCGATCTTTCTCCTATATTCATTTCGTCAAACAGATCGGCCAGCTTCCTTCGGAACCCTCAGCCGTCACCAGCACGGCGTCGCCTGCCTTTCAACGGCTGGTCAGCGCCGTTAGTAAAACGGTGCCCAGCGCGGTATTCATCTGATGAGCACGATCATCGAAGAAAGCAGTCGCGAATTTTAGTAAGGTGTCTTTATTTAAATCGCTCCAGCAGGTGATGGGCGGCTTCGCGCCAGGCATCATGCGCGCCTTTCTCCCTGATCTCTTTTCCTGCCTGCTCATTCATCCCGTTGGGTGTTGCAGCATGCCCGGCCAGTTCGGCAAAGTCAATATGTTTTGCCCGCTGAGCCAGATAGGATAGTGACTGAAAAAGATCGGCGATATAGGTGTTGGCTACTCTTTCATCAACTCCATGACTTGTCGTCCAGGTGCTGAGCTCGCCAAGCAGGTCATAGAACGGTGTGATGAGACCCGTCAGGGTCCATATTGCATGCAGCTGTTGCTCATCCGCAACGGGAAGGGGCTGACCAATAAGACTAAACAGATCGACCACGGCTTTCGGTGCCATGAACAAGGGGATCGGGCAATTATGTTCCATCACCGCCGGCAAAGGAATGGCCCGGCAAATACTACCTGCCGGCTGTACTGCCGCTGAGAGACCATCATATTTTAGGAGCGGGATCAGCGATACGACAGTATGCCGGGTTTGAAAGGACAGGGTCTTCAGGATCTCTACGGCAACGGCAGGTCTTACCGCGATGATCACGATGTCACTCCTGTCGAGCACTTCCTGGTTGTTTGCCATCCGCCGGACGGCGGGATACTTATCAGCCAGGTAAGCCGAAGTTATTTCATTACGTGGGGACAGAAAGATCTCCAGACCATTGGCCTTTGAAGTACATAAGCCTTCTACTACTGCCGAAGCTATCTTGCCAATGCCTATAAATCCTACTTTCATGATGCAATTATAAAACTTATTTTTAGAGTATGAATTCCTTTCTGCAATCGCTGATCTGCCTGCTGGCTGGTATAACACTCATCATTGTCCTGACAGCCCGTTGGAAGGTGCATGCCTTTTTTGCTCTTCTTATCTCCTGCCTGGTAGTAGGTCTCGGTGTAGGTCTTCCCCTGGACAATGTGATAAGTACTGCAAAGGACGGGTTTGGCAATATCATGAGATCCCTGGGTTTTATCATCGTGCTGGGTACGACCCTTGGTGTGGTGCTGGAATATACGGGGAGCACGCGGGTCATGGCGAATTATATCCTGAAGAAGGTTGGAGAGCGGCGTGCTCCGCTTGCGATGAGCCTGACGGGTTTTATCGTCGGCATGCCCATTTTTTGCGACTCGGGTTTTATCGTGCTCAGCGGTCTTAATAAAAGCCTGGCCGATCGCAGCCGCACACCGATGGTCATTATGTCTGTGTCTTTGGCGACGGGGCTTTATTCCGTGCATTGTATGATACCGCCTCATCCCGGGGCTGCTGCGGCGGCGGGTGTGATTGGGGTGGAATATGGACGGCTTATTTTATTTGGTATCCTGGTCGCTGTGCCGGCGGCTATTGCGGGGTATGTTTGGGCGAGGTATGCGGGGCGTGGGACGGCGCTGGCGGGTGATGGTGAGCGAACCGGGCATGGGGCGGATGTTGGTGAGCGAGGGGGGAGTGGGATGGCGTTGGCGGATGTTGGCGAAGAAAGGGAGAGCGGGGTTAGGGTATTCCTCTCTTTTTTACCAGTGATCGTGCCTATTGCTCTCATCGCATTCAAATCTTTTTTTTCCATTGAACATATTCAAAATATACCAGGTCTGTCTATCCTGCTTTCTTTTGGCGACCCGGTAGTCGCTCTGCTCATCGGAATCCTGTTTGCCTTTACCGGCGTCCGCAAATGGACCCGGGACTCAGTCGGAGCGCTGTTAGGCGATGCTGTGGAAAAAGCCGGTAGCATCCTGGTTATCATCGGCGCGGGTGGCGCATTTGGTGCGATACTGGCCGCTACTAAAATGGGCGACAGGCTTAGTCTTATCCTGCCACTGTCCAGTCTTGGTATTCTCTTTCCCTTCCTTTTAACTTTTGTGCTGAAGACAGCGCAGGGATCATCTACGGTTGCCATTATCACCGCTGCATCCATCGTCAGACCATTGCTGCCGGCCCTCGGACTGGCTTCGGGAAATGGCCCGCTTCTCTGTGTCCTGTCCATGGGCGCCGGGTCGATGTTGTTATCGCATGCCAATGATGCCTATTTCTGGGTCATTACGCGGTTTTCAGGGCTAGACATGAAAACCATGCTAAGGGTTTATACAGTAGCCTCCGGTCTTATGGGGGTGACCGCTTATGGAATGGTTTATATCTTATCCCGTTTTCTTACCTGATAAATGTCAGAACAACGGGTAAAATCAGGTAGGATTAAGTCAAGAAATGACAAGTCTTTTTTCTTTGGGGGGTGTATTTTTAGAATATACACTAATCACCTATTATCATGAAGCGCCATTATTCGATCCTGCTTGTCCTTTTTTACCTTTTAATTGGTCCATCCGACGCAGTGTGGGCGCAGACCACGCCCGGCAATCTTGCTGTAGTAGCAACGGGTACCGGTTCGGGTCGTACAGATTATATCATCACCACACTGAACGATGGGCTTACCCCTACCCCTCCGGGCAATTCCCGTTTCCTGCGTCCACAGGCGCGATTTGCCAATCAATGGGTTCAGTACGAGTGGAAACAGCCCATCAGCACGCACCAGGTAGCGCTCTTTTGGTGGGACTATACAAAGCATGCCCCTCTGCCCGGTGCGTATCATCTTGAATACTGGGATGGCAGCGGCTTTCAGCCGGTACAGCATCCCAACGGTCTTGGCCTTCAGAATGATCAGTTCAACACTACCAGCTTTGACGAAATCCGCACCACCCGTCTTCGCGTGGTCATGGATTCCAGCGACAGGTTTGCTTCCACGCTGGTAGAATGGAAGGTGGATGAATCGGAGCATTCAGCGGCTATCGCTCCTATCGTAGCTGCCGGTGACGACAGGGATGTGATGCTGGATGGGAAGACTTATCTTTCTCCTGAGGTTCGCAGCGTGCATCCTATCACACGCACCACCTGGGCAAAAACGGCCGGCCCCGGCGAGGTCCGCTTCAGCGATGCGGCCGCCAAAGAAGGGACGGCAACCTTTACCGCTCCGGGTATTTATACCTTACTTTTTACCGCCTGGCAGGGGGATGTCCAGGCCACATCGCCGCTGACAGTAAAAGTCGTCACTCCGCCTCCGGCCAAAAGGCTGGACGTCGTATATACCAAACACTATACGATCGACAGCAAGCTCTGGAACGATCGGGCGAAGTCGATCATCGTCAACTGGATCCCCTATTGTATCGAACAGTGCGAGCGGACCGATCTTACTACCGGTGAAGGCGGCCTCGACAATTTTATCGAAGCGGCAAAAGCGCTGAAAGGCGAGCCACATGGCAAGCATAAAGGATATGTCTTCTCCAATGCCTGGGTTCATCAGACCGTAGAGGCGATGTGTGAAGCGCTGATGGTCGATCCCAGGGGTGATGCGGAAGTCATCAGCGCACAGGATAAGATGAAGGCTACCCTGGAAAGATGGATCCCGATCATTCTTGCTGCACAGGAACCCGATGGCTATCTGCAAACGGCGTATACGCTGCGGGATACCAGCCGCTGGCATCATCGCTGGTCTCCCGAGAGTCGGGGCAACCACGAGGGATATGTTTCGGGATATTTTATCGAATCGGCTATCAACCATTATACGCTGACAGAAGGGAAAGACAAACGGCTTTATAATGCCGCCAAAAAACTCGCTGATTGCTGGGTGGCCAATATCGGACCCGGGAAGATAGCCTGGTATGATGGTCACCAGGAAATGGAACAGGCGCTGGTGCGGTTTGGGCGTTTTGTCAACGACATGGAAGGTCATGGCCGGGGCGATAGCTATATCCGGCTGGCCAAGTTCCTGCTTGACAACCGGAAGAACGGCAGCGAATATGACCAGAGCCATGTCCCTGTACAGCAGCAATACGAAGCCGTAGGACATGCGGTACGTGCGACCTATACCTATTCCGGCATGGCTGATATAGCCGCGGAGATGAAAGACGTGGACTACCAGAGCGCGGTGCTCTCCCTCTGGGATAATATGGTCAACCGGAAATATTATATCACGGGTGGCATCGGCAGCGGTGAAACGTCCGAAGGATTTGGTCCCGACTACTCGCTGCGTAACAACGCCTATTGCGAATCCTGTTCCAGCTGTGGGCTTATCTTCTTCGAATACAAGATGAACCTCGCCTATCACGACGCGAAATATGCCGACCTGTACGAGGAGACTATGTACAATGCCCTGCTGGGCTCTCTCGCCCTGGATGGGAAGGACTTCCTGTATACCAATGCGCTGGCGAGTTCTCAGCCCCGTTACGAATGGCATGTGTGTCCCTGCTGTGTCGGGAATATTCCCCGCACCTTATTGATGATGCCGACCTGGACCTATGTACGCGGTGATGATGGACTATATGTGAACCTCTTTGTCGGCAGTACCATCAAGGTAGAAAAAGTGGCGGGTACCGACGTGGAAATGGTACAAAAGACCGACTATCCCTGGAGCGGGAAGATCAATATGACGGTGAACCCGGCGGTCGCAAAGGAATTTACCGTGTATGTCCGGATCCCCAACCGGACGACGAGCGAGCTCTACAAGCCTGTTCCGGAAGTCAATGGGCTTCTCTCCCTATCTGTCAACGGCAAGACGATGTCCCCTGTCATTGAACATGGATATGCCGTCATCCGCAGAACCTGGAAGAAGGGAGATAAGATCGACCTCGAGCTGCCCATGAAGATCCAGCAGGTTACGGCCGACGAAAAGATCGAAGCCGACCGCGGCCGTGTCGCTCTTCGTTATGGACCGTTGCTGTACAATGTCGAAACAGCCGATCACCAGGACATCACCCAGGCTATCGGCAACAGCCCGCTGAAGCTGGAATGGAACCAGGACTTTCTCCACGGCGTGATGACGATCAAGGGCAGCTGGGCCGATGGCTCTCCCCTGGTGGCCATCCCCAATTATGCGCGGCTCAACCGCGTCGCGCCAACAGCAACACCAGAGGCGCAGCAGGTGCAACAGCCTACCCGGGCGAATGAACCGCCTCAATACATCAGTAAAGCGCCGAGCTCCATTATATGGATAAAAAAATAAGTTTAAGAGTTAAAATTTGTAAAGTATTGATTAATTCGCATACAGCAGCTTCGTATAACCATGGTTATATTTGAGCGACCACTGCTTTAACCATTAAATACCTGATATGAGAAATTGTCTTCTAAGACTCTATGGGCTTTTATTGCCCCTGTTCCTTCTATTGACAAAAGCTGAAGCGCAAATCTCTCCCGATCCGTATGTGCCTTGTCAGGAAATGCCGCAACTGATTGAAACGTATAATGCGGACCTCCGGGCCATTGTGCGGTTCTATACCAGCAGTTTTTATGGCGCAAGAAATGCGGGTGGCCCCGTCCCTACTGAAGGCGGCTCCCCGGAGAAAAGAGCCCGCCTGGATGCACTTTACCACGAATATCTCGAAAAGCTCGAACACACTGATTTTAAAAGTCTGCCACAGGAATGTAAGGTCGACTATCTTCTTTTTAAGAGGGAGCTGACCGGAAAACTCCAGCTTGCTGCTGATGAAGCCGTCCAATATGATAAAGTAAAAAGCTGGTTCCCTTTTGCCGATAGCATTTATGCCAGTGAGAAATTACGTCGCCGCGGACATGTTCTGAATGCGGAGGAACTCGCAAAGAACTGGTTCGACTATTCCAAACAAATAACGGCACTCAAAAACAAGATCAAGGCCGACAATACCTTGAATACGGATGCGCTGTATGAAGCCGGGCAGGTGATCGGCGATCTTAAAAGAGCGGTAGCCAGCGTTTATGAATTTTACAACGGGTATGATCCCCTTTTTACCTGGTGGATGCCAAAACCTTTTAAGGAGCTGGATGACGCGCTGTCTGCTTATGCAAGCGAGTTCAAAGACAAGAATAAAAGCCTGGCTGTGCCGGACAAGAGCGGCATCGCCGGTCATCCTGTCGGTCGGGAAGAACTGATGCGCCAGTTGAAATACGAAATGATCCCTTATACTCCCGAAGAGCTGATCGACATCGCCAATAAGGAATTTGCCTGGTGTGACCAGGAGATGCTGAAGGCTTCGCGTGAGATGGGCTTTGGCGACAACTGGAAGGGAGCTCTTGAAAAAGTAAAGAACTCTTATGTTCCGGCCGGGCAGCAGCCGGAGATGATCCTGGGGCTTTTTAATCAATCCGTTGACTTCCTGAAAAAACACGATCTCATAACCATTCCCCCGCTGGCATTGGAGACCTGGGGAATGATCATGATGACACCTGAGCGTCAGCTTGTCAATCCTTTCTTTACGGGAGGCAACGAGATCAGCATATCTTATCCAACCAATACCATGGAGGAGGACGACCGGCTGATGAGCATGCGGGGCAATAACCCTCATTTCTCTATGGCAACGGTACACCATGAGCTGATTGCCGGTCATAACCTGCAGGCCTTTATGAATGGCCGTTATCGCACCTATCGCAATTTCGGCTCCGGTTTCTGGACGGAAGGCTGGTCTCTTTACTGGGAGCTGATCCTCTGGGACCTGAAATTTCCAAAGACACCGGAGGACCGGATCGGTTTTTTATTCTGGCATATGCACCGCTGCGCCCGGATCATCTTTTCGCTGAACTATCACCTTGGCAAATGGACACCCCAGCAATGTATCGACTTCCTGGTCGACCGGGTGGGTCATGAGAGGGCCAATGCCGCAGGGGAAGTGCGCCGATCCTTCGAAACGCATTATCCGCCTTTGTACCAATTGGCCTATCTCACCGGCGGACGGCAATTCTATGCGTTGAAAAAAGAACTGGTAGACAGCGGCAAGATGAGCTTTAAACAATATCATGATGCCATCATGCATCTCAATGCCATGCCTGTAGAAATGATCAGGGCGATACTGACGAAACAGCCGCTGGAAAAAGATTTTAGTACCAAATGGAGGTTCTACGATAATATGCCGCTGCCATGAGGATTTACAAAACGATCCTGCTTATCTGTCTTGTGGCCATCATTTCCGATGCCCGTGCTCAATCACCGGGACTCTACTGTCCCTGCCAGGAAATGCCGGCCCTGATGCAGAACTATAAAGCGGATTACCAGGCGCTGACCCGATTCTACTCGCCGCTGCCGCCTTCCTACCGGGAAACTTCGGCTGGTGCGGCATTCCGTCCTGTCGTCGCCGGTTCTTCACCGGAGACACGCAAGCGACTGGAAGTATTATACCATAGCTACCTCGGGCAGCTGCAAAAATTAAATTTCAATGCGCTGTCCCAGGAGTGTAAGGCGGATTATATCCTGTTCAAACGGGACCTCACGGAGAAGCTACGTCTGTCTGCACTTGAAACGGAGGAGTCGGCAGCTATCCGGTCCTGGTTCCCTTTTGCGGATACGATCTATGCCCTGCAGAAGCAGCGTCGCCGGGGTATCCGGCCCGATGCGCAGCTGGTGGCCAGGAACTGGGACCGTATCAGCAACGAGGTCAATGACCTGCTGCCCCGGCTCCGCTCCGATTCGTCCTTAACCGTCACATCCATCCGGGCTGCGATGGGGACCATCGTCTATCTGCAACAATGTCTCACCGGCATCTATACGTTCTACAACGGCTATGATCCTCTATTCAGCTGGTGGGTCCCCAAACCCTATGAAAAGCTGAACCAGACGCTGACCAATTACCTGGATGCTTTCAGGAAGAAACAAAAGATCGACGCCAGCGGCATTGTGGCGCGCAAGCCCATCGGCCGTGACGAAATAGTGCGGCTGCTGAAATATGAGATGGTCGATTATACGCCTGAACAGATCGTCGACATTGCCAACAAGGAATTTGAATGGTGTGACCAGGAAATGCTCAAAGCTTCTCGGGAATATGGTTTTGGTGACAACTGGAAAGCGGCCCTTGAAAAAGTAAAAAACACCTATGTACCCGCCGGCGAACAGCCGGAGGCTATCCTGGAGCTTTACAATGAATCCGTCGACTTCCTGAAAAAACACGATCTCGTGACTATTCCGCCGTTGGAAGAGGAAGTATGGGGCATGTATATGATGTCCCCCGAACGCCAGCGGACCAATGCTTTTTTCACCGGCGGCTGGGACATCACTATCTCTTATCCGACGAATACCATGGAAGAAGACGACCGGCTGATGAGCA
>Ga0307510_10005694_pt1 | contig 14845 bp, 5 predicted proteins | sample 12_EM_MG_FD_207224 | JGI IMG/M metagenome (GOLD analysis project Ga0307510, IMG submission 207224) | Populus trichocarpa ectomycorrhiza microbial communities from riparian zone in the Pacific Northwest, United States - 12_EM | ecosystem: Host-associated > Plants > Roots > Unclassified | place...
AAACCTTATTCTTGAGTATATTGGATTCTAGAACATCACACACACACACACATATATATATATATATATAAAAGTAGGATATTCCAATTCTAACCTTATTTCTTTGATCTCCAGAAACAAATATTATGGTGTTTAGGTTTTGGTGAAATTATGGTCAGTGAAAACAAATTCAAGGTTATTAAATGGTGAGGGGAGTAGAGGTGTTTGTTTGTAGATTTTCCACGAGGTTGTAGTATTTGGATTTTATTAACTTCCAGACATTATTGGCAATAGAATCTGCATAAAATATTAAAGTTAATAAAATTACAAAACATTATTTTAATTTGATTAGAAAAGAAAAGTGAATTGATTATGTACGTATAATTCGACGTATAGAAAATCCACTACAAGAATTTGGTGATTGAAATACCTCACTCGATTTGGATGTTACCTGAAATTAATGAGGGTTTTGTTGTTAATTTATTTGAATTAATCATGCCTGTTTAGTTATTTTTTTATTAACTAATTTACTTTCTTTATAATCATTTAATTTTCACCCCAAACTAGAAAATGTAAAAAATAAATGAGTTATTGCGGGAGTTTATGAATAAACAGTTGTCATGTATTCAACTTTATCCTTCCATAAATTGTTCTAAAGCAAATTTATTTTTACTTTCCAGTTTTTATTTCTCCATCCAAACAAGTTTTTGCTCTTTTTTTTTTTTTTTGTAATTGTCTTTTCTATTATAAGATAGTAACTAAATATGACCTAAATAGATATTATAACCAATTTTAAAAAAAATCTTATTATACAAAATATTAAAATATATTGGGTTTTTTCCCAAGTGCTTCATTGTTCTTATGAATAGTGAAGCTCACCCCCTTTATATTTTCATCATTTTTTAAAAATTATCCCCGTGTTTTTTTTTCTAATCTTTTTATGATATAATTATATAAGATAAAGTTTCAAATTATAGTAGAGAAAACATATTTAAAGTGAGAGGATCACAATGTAAAACACGAAAAAAATACATAAGCAATCTTAAAGTTTTTATAATTTTTATTATGGTTCAAAATTTTATTTTATTTACTTTTCAATTCTCGAGTTTGAGAGATGAAAGAAAAATTCACCAAAAAACGATGAGATTGTTGGTTGGCCACAATTATTTTGAGGTATTTTCAGGGTTGACAGATGATTTATAAAAGTTTTTATGGTCTTTATAGGGTTATTTTTGGTGAAAATGAGTTGCAAAATTGATTTTAGACCAAAACCCTCTTTGATTTTCTGGGTATCACATTGGTGGTTGGATTGAGCAACACCTTGGCCAGTGACATGTTGCATGCCACTAAAAGTAATCTATCTCTTATTAAAAAAAACAAAAAAATGTGGATGATAAGTTCTCCTAAGAAACAAATAAGAAAAAAAAAATCCACACACAGGTATGGGCTAATAGGTCCACGTGCCTGCGTTTTTTTTAAGGACCATGCATGTTAGACCATCCAAACCCACAAGCTTAACATTTTTTTAAAAAAAATTTATCATTCAACATTGATTTTTATTAATTTTTTTTTACAATTTTATCATTCAATATTTAACTAATTTTGAATTGATTTTCATAATTTGTTTTTTTTTTATTTCTATGAGGTTATCGCAATCTCAAACAAATGTTCTAACATTTAGTTGTTTCTCAATTTTGCGAGCATATATTCTTATCATTGTATAATTAAATAAAAAAATATTATTCATAAGAAAAAAAGTTATTAAATCTAGTGGAGTCTATAATATAAATTATGTGTCTGATAGATTAACTTGAGTTAATTGGAAATTTGGTTTTCTAATTTGTTTAGGTTTACTTCCTATGAAATTATCTCAACCTCAAACAAGCATCCCAACATTGAGTATACTCAATTTTATAAGCGTTTGTTTATATTATCATATAATTAAGTAAAACATAGTTTTAAAAAAACAAAGTTATTAAACTCAGTGAAATCTATGACCCGTTGCAAAGCTTTAATTAATCCTATATGTTACTGTTTTAATTAAAAAAATATAACCTTGAATTTTATTAAAATTAAATTATTTTTTATCAGTCATTCAAGTTTTTTTGGACTTACTAAGAGTGTATTTGAGAATGTGACAGCGGTTGTTTTTCAAAGTGCTTTTCATTCAAAAACACATTAAATTAATATTTTTTTTATTTTTTAAAAATTATTTTTGACATCAGCATATTAAAATAATCTGAAAACATCAAAAACATATTAATTTAAAGCAAAAAAATAAAAAAATTTCAATTTTTTTCAAAAGCACTTTCCGACCACAATGCCAAACATTGTTGTTTAGAATATGTTGAAATAATATCTATATTATTTAATTTAAAATTTAAGATAAATAAGAAGTAAAATCATAAGATTTTAATATAAGAGGTCATATTTAATAACTGAAAAAAACAAATTCTTGAGATCTAAGCATTTTTTTTATATTTAAATTTTCTTTATCCGACCAACTAAATGTCTATGTAAATTATGATAGACATGGAATCAATTATGATTCTTTCATTAATCAAAATTAACTTTCCGCTGATCCAAAATTTTTGAAAGGCCGCCTAAGACTACCAGAAATTCCTTTCACCAACCCCTGTACGACGTCGCTTCTCTTCTTCCCCCTTTATAATCCATACGTAGTAATAAATAATTCCTCGACTCGCCAACTCGTCTAGCTGGTCTCTCTTCTCTGTACTAGCAGGTAAAATCCCCGACAATAAAGAAAAAGATACCCGCGCGAACTCGGTGACTCAGTCACTCTCCTCCTTTTCAGGATGTGAGTTCTGGGGTTTCTTGAGTTAGTAGTCGGACTCAGGAGATGACGAGTCCGATCACTCCAAGCAATGGGAGTTGTAGGGGTTTATTGTTAACGCCAGGGAGTAGGGTCTTGAAGACTCCTTTATGTGATGAGACGATCTGGAAACGACTTAAAGAGGATGGATTTTATGAAGAATCTGTTAAAAGAAGAGATAAGGCTGCTATTATTGCCTATATTGCCAAACTTGAAACCGAGGTTTGCTTTCTTTTTGCTCTTCTTCTTCTTCTATTTATTTATTGGTGCTTTTATCTGATTTTTTAGTTTTTGTTTTCGAACAAGGTGGGAATTCGGAGAAAACTCTAATTACTAAAATTGACAAGTCTTTTATGTTTTTTTTTTTTTGTTATGGTAGTTTGTGGAAGAGTTAAATTAATAGTTATTAGAGACAGGTAATTGTGGGATTACTCTCAACGTTTTCAATTTCTAATTTTTTTGGGATAGGATGAATGTTTTTCCTTTTAAATTCTTGGATTTTAAATTAACTAGTAACTAGTAATTTACTCGCTGTTTCAAGGATCATGTAAGTAGAAAGTTTGTCATTTTTTGGGGAAGGAGTTAATTTTGTTATGTTTGAGCACGCTTGTAATAATTATATTCTTTAATGGTGGATTAAATGTTGGAACTTTAGCTCATTTTATTTCATGTCTTGGAATCTAGAGCAAACCATCAATACACATAAGGAACATATGAAACCTTCCAAGATTGCAGAGAAAGCCACGCATGCAGAAGAATCAACATCCACAGAAGACTAAGCAGATTGGCCATTATGTCATTTCTCATACAAATTGTTAAGTTAGTTAAAAGTTAGTTATAACTGTTAAGTTAGTTAAACGAAGTTAGTTAGGATATGTGTATATATATATGTATTCATGTACTCTGAGAAAAGTAAGAAATAAAAGAAGTAAATGCTGCATGCAGATTGCAGATTTTCTAAACGAGTAATTCTTCTTCTTTTTCTCACAAAGAAATTCATTCTCTTCTTCTTTCTCTACTTCTGCATTATTCAACTTTTCTTCTGCAACAAATTCTTCATCATGAGAGGGCGGGATTTTTACCCGTGTAGTTCATGTAGATGTTTGACCTTCAATACCGCATGGGACTTCTCATAAAGGAAAAAAAGGAGTGGATGGGCATGTATGAGAGAGTAATTGCGATTGATTTTCAAAATATTTTTTATTTAAAAATATATTAAAATGATATTTTTTTTATTTTTTTAAAATCATTTATAACATCAGCGCATTAAAATAATCTAAAAATATCAAAAAAATATTAATTTGAAGTAAAGAAAAAAATAAAAAATTTCAAATTTTTTAAATCATCTCTATGATCAATTTTGTGATTTATTGTGTGGTCTGATTTTTCTTTTTAGTTTGGGCATGATGGTGTATTGGTCTAAATTTCTCATGGTTGAACCTTGGATGTCTGCGTCAATTTGGATTGAATTTTCTATGTTGCTGGTATCACCTGCAAGTTTTGGATGGTTTGCTATGAAAATTTTAGACTGCCACTCACAAATGCTGCTCATAAGTGTGACTCCGTAGTTGACAAATCTGTGTTTTTCATAACCTTCTATAACTATGACTGGTAGTAGGTTTATGGTCTGGATTAGACTTACGATTTTAATGTTTATGATTTGAAAGATTTAACTGTATTTTGTGCTTACCCATACCAGCTGTAAATACTAGAAGATAAGGAAAGCTTTTTATTTAAAGCTAGGAAGTCTTCACTAACTAATAATATGCACAGAACTGTAAATAAAAGATCTCTGGTTCTTTTCACCAATGTTTTTTAATCTAATTCTAGTGTGATCGATAGAATCCCCCTGTCATTTTCAAAGAATAATGAGCTCTAAAATCTTTATATTTATCCTTCGTAAGAAACTTACAGACTTCTGTTTATTGGTTAACTCAGTAGCCAGTACAAGAAGTTCGGACCTCCACTTGCATTTTTTTTATATGCTCAAGCTGGGTCCAGGTCTGTGCTTCAGATAATGCATTAACAAACTATATATGCTTTAATTCTACTCTTTCAATTTGTTTAGATTTGGTTAATTGTCGAGGACATAATCATTGCTTCCCATAGTCAATGGGGGTATTGCCCCTAGCCCTTGTGGCCTTATGAAACCTTTGGTCTGTTGATGGCCAGCCTGGGCTTTTCTCTCTTCAATGAAATAACGAACTCACTTTAAGAAAGTCAATGGTCATGCCAACAATGATTACTGTTATTATCAAAATGATTTTTAAAAATTGAAAAAACTTTATTTTGATGCATTTCTAAGCAAAAAGCACTTTAAGCCGTCAGCGCTACTACAATTCCAAACAGGCATCAACAACTGTGTTTTTGATGTTGATGATGCAGGCAGCACCTAAATTTTCTGGAGAAGTGCTAATATTTGGTGAATATCAGTCTTGCCTTGTAGATGTGAATATTTGGTGTTTGTAAACATCCTTGTAGCGATGTTAACTAAGGTCTTGAAAAGTGAAAACATGAGTGGCTGAAATGTTGTGCTTTTCAGTAATATCTACGGACTTACCTTAACCTATGCTGACTAGTAAAGTGCATATCTTCATGGATAGAATTTAAGAAACCAGAGCTGCAAGTCTAGATCCAAGTCATCAACCAATGCACAATTGGACTCTTATTCAGGTCATGCAGTTGCTGAATGTAGGAGATTTGCAGGAATGGTGTGGGATAGATTCAAACTTGCAAGTTTCTGATTAGTGGAAAGGTGTGGCAAACTTTGGGGTGTATAAGCATTTGAAGGGCGTGATGTTTTATTCTCTGATTGGTGATTAAACAAGAAATTAGATGTTAATACTAGTTGATGAACAGTTGTATTTTCAGGACATTTCACAAATGTCTTCGAAAATATCTGCATAGTTGTCTGCTTAACTAATCATGCATGCTGCCGATTTTAAATGTGTTAGATAGATTGCTGCAATCCTACATGGGAATATGAATTAAATTAATTCTGCAGCGAGACCAATTTCACACTGCCATGCACAGAACAACATAATAACAGATATATTTTCTGAGTTAGATTTTCTGGGCCTAATTAGCAAGAAAATTACATATTCTAAGGGAAATCTCATTTCCCAGTTAATAATCTTTGTGATTTCCAGATTGAGATTCTTATACATTCATGAAAAAAATCAAGCAATTAGTCAGCTAAACGACTTGTGTTCGATGATGTTCAGTATTGAATGACTTCTGATGACTTCTCACAATGTACAGGAATTAATAGCTTTGTAGCATTGACTCATTAAGTAAGATAGCAATGGAACTCGTCAATGGCTGCGTCGCAACCCCATTTTTTCGCCTCCTTCCTTTCTTATATGAGTGGGCATGCTTTTCAACAATCACCATTGACAGATTTATACCTTTTGAACTATTCGTCGAAGAAATTTCTCTGAAATTTTATTTCCTCCGGTGATTACATGTATAGGCTTGAATTAACATCAATTTCAATACCTGCTAATTGCTTGATTTAATGCCAATAATTCAACAAAAGCAGATAAATAAAAATGTAAATTACATGTGTTTTTAATTAAATTTGTTCCATCTTCACACTGTTAAGTAAAGAACTAAATATTTGCAAAAACATTCCAAATGAAATTCACATAAAAACCAACTTTGAGATTCCATAATATATTACATAATCACTTTCATAGTTTCCCATAAACCCCAGCAGCTGTACAAAGAGTTCTCCAATGGAACCTTATTTCAAACTTGTAGTAGTAGACGACGATGAAGTTGCCAAGGTAAAGGACGATGTAGCTCCAGCAAACACGTGCACTAACAATACGGATTCCTTGGACAAAGCGGACCTGTTATGCTCCTGGTATAAAATGGAGGGGGGGAACCAGAAAGCGCGAAAACGAACCATTAGTCTTCAATATAAAAAGAAAAGAAAAGATATGTGAATAACCATATTACCTTGCAATCCTTCTAAGCAAGAAAGTGCTCTTGCAGCCTCTGAAATTCTCGTTGAATTCGTGCCTTGCGCACTGCTACCTTCACATAGAGCCAGTCCCATGATTCATCCAAGAACCGGAAATAGGCATGTCTCCAGGAACGTTTTAGCAGTAAAGCACCTGAAACTCCCCAAAAGAATACACTAAAACCAATTCCCATAGCAGTACAAAACCATTTCATGAATTCATCAGCGACGACTTCTTTGCCTCGGTTGTCATCATTAGCAGGTGGACTTTGATTCGTCTCATCTCCAGGGCATTTCTGTAAGAGTGGCTGCCCGCACAATGCAAGGTTACCGGTAAAGGCTGAAGCATTAAAGCTTTGCAGCTGAGTGCTTAATGGAATCCTCCCCGACAATAGATTGTTGGAGAGGTTCAAGAAAGCCAGAAAATTTTGATCAGCCATTGTGATAGGAATTACACCTGATAATTGGTTTCCTGAAAAATCAAGTGATTCCAACTGTTTCAACTGCCCAATCTTTTGAGGGATTTCTCCAGTCAAATTGTTTCCCGACAAGTTCACTGCAAGCAACTGTAAGAGTCCTGTTATCTCTTCTGGAATTTCTCCAATTAGTTTATTTCTTGCAAGATTAATGATCCTCAAAAGTCCTAGTGTACTTTCGTAACCATCCTCTCTTCCTTTCCATCCAACCCTCATCTTATTCTGATATGCATCATAGCTATCTGATGCGAAATACGGACTAAGAACAGCATTATTCGCAAGGGAATATTCTGACTCTGTTTTTTGAACCATGGAAGTGAGGTTATTAAGGCACTTTGGAATGATTCCTGTGATATTGTTTAGAGATAGGTCCAAGATCAGAATATTTGATAGGTGACAAAGATTTGGCAGTATGCTTCCATTGAATCCATTAGATCGTAGGGAAAGGACTTTCAGAGATGGCATGCTTTCTCCTATCCAGCCTGGTATTTCTCCTCGCAACTTATTTGAGCTCAGGTCTAAAAATACTAGAGAACTACAATTCCTCAAAGACAAAGGTAATTCTCCAACAAAGCTATTATTATGCAAACTCAATGTTTTAAGATAGACCATTGATCCAATGGAGCTGGGAATTTTACCTGAAAAGTTGTTGCTAGCCAAATTCAGAACACTTAGACTTGTGAAATTCATTAAACAATCAGGAATCCATCCCCTCAACAGGTTATTTGAGAGGTCAAGGACCTTCAAGATACCACTTCCAATATTACATGGACAAGAAGCTGGACCTGAAAACTTATTGTTAGAGAGAAACAAGGTTGATGTGGTATCTGATGAAAAAAGTGGTAATCGACCCTCAAACTGGTTGAAACTCAAATCTATGTGTAGGAGATTGGAATATTTTGATGAGAAATCTGGCAAAATTCCACACATCCTGTTGTGAGAAAGGTTTAAGAGTTGCAACTTGGAATTGGACAAGTTCCAAAACCAATTTGGGATTGTATCTGAAATTCCAGAACCAGAGATATCTAGCTTTATGAAATTATTTTGATTTCGCAGCCATTGAGGGAAAGGAGGACCCAAATTACAAGACGAAAGAAATATGTCATCTAATTGAAAAGTGGGAGCCCAATTAGACTCAAATTTCAAAGCTAAGGAATTATCAGTTAAATCCAATACTGTTAATTTGGAGAGATTTGAAAAGTGAGCTTCAGACATCACACCTTGTAGGGAATTCCTTCCAACATCCAATTTCTCGAGCTGAGATAGGCCTCCAATACTTTCAGAAACATTCCCATCTAAGCGATTGTTAGCAATCACCAACTCTCTCAATGATGAAAGCATCGTAACATCCGTAACTGATCCAGTGAGTTGGTTGTCATCCAAGTACAACAAAACAAGTTTAGAACGTTGACTAAATCGTTTCGGTAAAGATCCATTCAGTTGATTCCGAGAGAGAACCAGCTCTCTCATGGAAGTGAATCTTGTGATGTCGGGCACTGAACCATGAAGCTGATTTTCGTCTAGTTGTAGAATCTCTAGTGAGTTCTCCACGCATCCATGCAAGTCTTGAAACAACCGAGACAGCTCTCCAGTGAGACTGTTTTCGCTTATATACAGTTTATTTAAACTGCACATCTGCCCAAATGAACTCAAATCGCCTTGTAATTGGTTAGAGGATAGATGAAGAGTCCTAAGAGAAATCATGTTTGCGAAAGCTTCTGGATTTGAGCCCTGTAATTGGTTATAGGATAGATCAAGAGTCCTAAGAGAAGTCATGTTTGTGAAAGCATCTGGAATTGAACCTTGTAAATGGTTAAATGAGAGGTCAAGATCAACAAGGCTGTTACCGAAGTTGGCCAACCAATAGAATATTGAAGAGGAAAGATAGTTGAAAGAGAAATCAACGATAGCAAGAGATTTAGAGGAGTTTACAAGAGAAAGAGATGGAGAACCGATAATTGAAAGGCTACAAGAACTTAACAACAATTCATGTAAGCGAGGGAGCCTGTTAGGCAATTGCAGCCAGTCAATACTAAGGTTCTTATTGCGACTCAGGTCAAGATGCTCTAAAGAAAAAAGATAGGAAAGCCAATCGAGGTTTTTAGAACTGTTATCCCAATTCCCACTAACATCCAGATCAACAAGGCTGTTACTAAAGTTGGATAACCAATTGAATGTTGAAGAAACAAGATAGTTATTAGAGAGATCAATGACAGCTAGGGATTTAGAAGAATTCATAAAAAAAAGAGAGGGAGGATTGCTATTTGAAAGTTGACATCCACTTAACTGTAAGACTTTTAAAAAAGGGACCTTGTTAACCATTTCTATCCAATCAATAGCTTGATTGAGGTTGTTTCTACTCAAGTCAAGATATTCAAGAGAAAATAAATTATTGAGAAAGTCAAGACTTTTAAAATTAATATTATAATTATCACTAAGATTAAGATACTGTAATCTTGAGAGATTCCAAAACTGATTTGAGAGAGTACCCATAATATTCATAGAAGAGAGATCAAGATATCTTAGACTTTCTAGAGACCCAATAAAATATGGAAAAGGAATCCCTTCAAATAAACTCCCTTGAAAATCGCTTCCAGGATTCACGAGACTTGGATACCGAAAATAGCTTCCTCTTAAACTCATGTAACTCAAATGCTCCAACTCCAGTAATGAATTACTGATCTTACCTGCTAAATATTCATTCTCCCGGTGAAGATCAAGATGAGTAACATGACCAGTGCGATTGTTGCATCCAACTCCTCTCCATTTGCAGCAATCCCTCTTCTCTTCTTCACTTCCCCATGTTGAAAGAAGACCAAAGTGATCAATAAGGTCTTCTTTAAACTTGAGAAGGGCTCGTCTCTCCCTCTCTATGCACCCGAAAGTTGCCCCTTTCACTCCAGAAATGAACCCAGGTGCAAGTTTCATGAGCAACAGAAGCACAATGAGCACATAAAGAAGATGAAACGACTTGTCGTTCTTTATCAGCAGCATGATCACAAAAGAAAAGATAATATCGAAGTGGGTATGGAAGTAATAATTGAGAGCAATGAGAATTTGGTGGGTAATTTAACTTTGAACATCCATTCACTTCACAACTTCCCTATTTATAATATCAAAAACACTACAAGAAAATTTAAAATTAAGTCATTAATTATATAAGTCAAGGTCGATCGATGGATATAGTGTCTTTTATTTTTTATTATTTTATAATACTTAAAGTATAATTAATAATACTTTTATATAAACACAAAGGAAAGAGAGAAAATCAATAAGAAAATTCTGACTTTGTTTTTAATTCTCACTCTTCTGTCTCTATTATTTGTGTATATCTCTTGTGTATTACAAGTAGTGGTATAATTTAAACATCATAGCAGAAAAATAAAATAAAAAATAAGATTTATTGATCAAAGCAGAGAAAGGATTAAAAACTTTCTAGTCATCATTGTGATTAAGAAGATGCCTCAACTTGTATAATGCCTAAGCTTCGTAGTCATTTCTATTAACATCCAAGAATATCACCACTTGAGATTAAGTGGTATTGTTGTTTTCAAAAATATATTAAAAATTAATTTAAAATAAAAAAAAATAAAATTTAATTTAATTTTTTTCTAAAATACTTTCAAAACACAAAAACAAACAATACTAAAAAATAAATTAAAATGAGTTGTATTGTAGCCGTTAATGACAGCTACAAAAGCAATTTAAAGTGTTTCGCAGTTGGAAACAACAGACACAACAAATGCAATTAAAAAGAAACAAATCTAATTAATAGATTCAGCTTCCACAGAAAATGAGTTAAAAAAAAGGACCAAAATGACTATGAGTTATTGGAAGAGGATGTCGGCCAAAGAAAGGAACGAGAAAAGGTGAGTAAGTGGAGTTGCACTGTGGCCATTAATTAACGACTGCTATACAAAAAGAACAAAGCCGGGCAAGAAAAATCAAGAAATCGGTTTAGCTTCAATGGAAAATGAATTAAAAAAGACTGATAGGGCTCTAATGTCTCTCCCCCATAACATACGTTGATGTGGAAGAGGATGTCCGCCAAAGAAACGAACGAGAAAAAGTGAGTAAGTGGAGAGTTGCACTGTGGCCATTAACGACTGCTATACAAATAGAAACAAAGCCGGGCAAGAACAATCAATAGAAATCGGCTTAGCTTCAATGGAAAATGAATTAAAAAAGACCGATATGACTCTAATGTCTCTCCCCCGTAACACAAGTTGATGTGGAAGAGAACTACCAAAGAAAGGAATGAGAAGAAGTGTGGGTTAAGTGGAGTTGCACTGTAGACATCAACGACTGCTTTAAAAGCAATTTAACGTATCACAAGGACAATTAAAAAGAAACGAAAGTGGGGCAAGAAAAATGAAGAAATATATTCAGCTTCCATGGAAAATGAATTAAAAAAAGACCAAAGGTGACTGTAATTTCTTTGAGAACACAAGTTGATGTGGAAAATGAATTAAAAAAAAAAGATCAAAATGACTATGAGTTAAACAAACATAAGTTGACTTGGAAGAGAACGACAGTCAAAGAAAGGAATGAGAAAACGTATGGGCTATTGAAGACTGTCTCATCTACTTATGCTTATGAAACAAGTTCTTAAAATTGATTACAAATCCATGATCATCACTATTCTCATGATCCTTCAGTCTTCTCTTTTTTATCTCTTTCAATTGACGTAATAATTCTTTAACTTGCCTCTATAAACTTATCATCGTTAATGGATGAGTCAATTTTGCAACCTGTTTTTGTATGTTTTTTATCATTAATTTCTGAACGTTTCTTCCCGAGAGAGAACATTCTACTCCCTTTCTACACGAGTACATTCTATTCCATGATATCTTTCATCCATGATTATTCAACACACCAAAATCCTAATTCAAAATTTTATTATTTAATATTTTTTTTAGTTACTCTTATGAAATACAAGCTAATTAAACAATGCTATTTATACTAGTCTTATAACTAAATTAAATAGGAAAGAACAAAATTTTTAAATTAAAAGGGAAAAAATAAAAATACTAAAAATAAAAGAAAAATTTTCTAAACTAAACAAGAATAAAAATAATTAAGAAACCAATAATTTTTTTTAAAAAAACCTTCTAGCATCTTTTAGGGAAATTAATTATAACAAAAACTAAATGGTCTGGAAAATCATTGTAGATCAAGAGACTTTTTACTGTGGATTGTAATAGTAGTTTCACTTTCATTTCTTATCTTTTTGCGAGACGTTTCTTTGGCTTTTTTTTCTTCTCAATCATTACTTTTTCTCTGCCACTTTAGCGTCTTGGGTCTGGCTTGGTTGCTGCAACCACGCCAGAAGCATCATGGGTTTGACAACCATTTAAGACTCAAGAGTCTTGGGTCTACAACCATTCCAGACCCAAACGCCTTGGGTATGACAAAGAAACCAGGCCCAAGCGCGTTGATCTGTCAACCATGTTAGGATCTGACAACCATATTTAGGTTTGGCGTTGTTGCCAGACTCGCGTCTGGATCTGGCAATAATGCCAAACCCATGTGCATAGGTCAAAAATTTTAAAAATTTTCAAAAGCGTGCATGGACTGCAAAATCAAGCACTGTCTCATTCAACCATGAATTTTCATTCATATGCAGTAGAACTTAACTGCGAACTTTTTTTTTTTTGTGCAACTTATTTTATAAATTTGTTATATTTGAAGAGGAAAGAATGCAAAAAAAAAAAAATTTGATTTCTAAGTGATTTATCTCAAGTCTTAAAAAATAAACTTCTCTTTTTTGTATGCATTGTAGATGAAAATATTCATTTTATGTTTCCATCTAAGTATTGGACAATTTTTTAAAGGATTCATGCTTTTTAAAAAATTTAAGATGTTGTTGCATGATTTAATTGTCAAAGTTTGTTACAATGAAAGTTTTTTCTACATTATAACTATTAGTATATGCAAAATTTTAAAATATATGATCATAAGAGAAAACATTTGAACTTTTGAATTGATGCATTATGTTGTAGAAAAAGAAAATATTGTATATGTGAAAGACTTAGTGTCCTTTTAACTATCTTAATTTGTGCAATTTTGTAGATAATTGCTTCACTAAAATTAGAGATTAATAAAAAAAAATTGAGTGAATTTTAGGGATGTACATGGTTAATAAAATAGAATAAAAAAATATAGAAAAAATAAAAATATATTTGGTTAAAAATACAAAGATAAAAATACAAAATAAATATATTTTTAGAATAATTATAAGTAAATTTCTATATTTACAAAAATAGAAGCATGGATCTGGCACAGTTACCAAACCCAAGCAGTTTGGGTTTGGCAACCTTGTGCAAGTATACTATGTCAGAAGTGCGATGTTGAGGCCACTGGTGAGCTTTTCGTGCCTCCTGAGAGCTGGGTGTTGGGAAAGGAAATAGGTTTAGGTTTAATTATAAGATTATGATTAAGGTTTAGAAGTCATCACCCAATATTATAGCTATTAGGAACCTATGAGTTATGACAGTCTGAGTAAGAGACTGGTTATGCAAGAAGAAGACGCATCACCCCACTTATCTAAGGTAAGTTGCATTGTTGTTTAATTATTTTTTAGATCGGGTTTATATTCGTTGGTCTTTTCTAAAGTTTAAGGCAAATCTCTTTACGTGAAATAGTTTCTACTTCGTTAGGTTTAATTCTAACTGTTCAAAAGTTTAAAATTTAGTATCGCATTTATTTCACACCTTGTATCTTTAATATATAAGGGTTTACTCTATTATGTAGTTTCTATTATGTAGTTTAACACTCCACAGATATTAAAATTTATATCTAAACCCTAATAAAAAATTATTGGTAAAGGATTTTTGACATTTTGATCAAACCTTAATTGATAATTATAAACTGATTACGATATCCATTTTGGATTTTAAAATATGAGAACGATGCAAGTTTTGTTTTTTCATTAAAATATGCTTGAAAAAATTTTAGAATTTGGCTGTAAGCATGAAAAAAAAATATTTTTTATTTCTTTTTGTTTTTTGAAAAGGAAAATTAATTTAAAAGTTTTGAGATTTGTTTTTGAATTTTTTAGAGAAATTTTGGAGAAAACCAAGTATTTTAATATCGGATTTGTATTTTACAATGTAAAAATATAACTCAATATTAAAAAAAATTGGTAGAAAAACACGCAAGAAAATAAAAAATATTTTAAAATTCCCCTTAGAATTTTTTTTGATTTTTGTTTTGTTTTTTATAAATATAATATTATAACATATATATTATTATATTATTATAATTAATTAATATTAAATATGTAGGCTAGGCTGCGTAGATGATTAGGTCGAGCCCATTCTTGAATTGCTGAATTCAGCCCAAAAAAAAAGGGTTGGATCGAGATTGGCCCAATAAATTTGACTTTTGTTGTTGTTTTAAAAAGGTATGGGCCAAACTCTGCTCAACCATTATAGATTGGCCCAGCCTAGGCCTATTAAAATGGCACTTTGCCATTTGCGTGCAGAAGAAATTCTATATGTAAGTGGGTGCCAATCTTTCAACTTAGGAAGACAGATTGCTGTAAATGGAAAGGAGTTGGATGCAACAATCGAACTGGTCATGTTACTG
>Ga0307510_10005695_pt1 | contig 14844 bp, 17 predicted proteins | sample 12_EM_MG_FD_207224 | JGI IMG/M metagenome (GOLD analysis project Ga0307510, IMG submission 207224) | Populus trichocarpa ectomycorrhiza microbial communities from riparian zone in the Pacific Northwest, United States - 12_EM | ecosystem: Host-associated > Plants > Roots > Unclassified | place...
TCCAAATGCGGGTAACTACGGTAGTTGCACCTGGTGCGACTGAGTTGCACCTGGTGCAACTTTTGTCGTAACTCAGCCAACTCAACTCAGGTGAGTTAGAGTTAACTCAACTCTCCAGCAACACTAGCCGGGGACTGAGCAAAAGAGTTAACTCAACTCTCCAGCAACACTAGCCGGGGACTGAGCAAAAGAAAGTGAACTTGATTACTAAGCGAATGTGTACGTGCTAGCGCCGCGCGCGCTGTCCTACTACAGTAGTAATAGCTGACCACCACGCCACGCCGCACTGGCACTTGCAACTGGCAGTACTACTGTAGTCATGGTAGGGTTCCACGTTCCACGCACTGCTGTGAAAACGAGAATCCGCTGTCCGCTCAGTACTCTGCTTTCAGCTGTTCTTCCGCTGATTCCCTGTGCCAGCCTGGGTACTAGATCGTTCACATATTCATATTACCCGACCTGTATCTCAACATACTCATTTCAAGTTTTCAACGCACGACCAGAGCACTGCTGGATTCCTCACCTTGACTGGGTGGCGCTGCTGCGGCAATACTACAGCAGTCACCGAGTCTACTGTGCCAGTGCGTCAGGGAAAGACTAACACTACCAAGTTCGTCGACGTCTCCCTGGTTGGCCGAGTTCCTTTTTGTTTGATTCCACTGGCAAATGGTCCGACAATATCCGATCCTACAACTCGTTCAAAACTCCCCAACAGATCCTTCAAACTGCCAGCTTGCGCTTTCATCATTAGTACGCCAAGTCAGTGACGCCCATTTCCCCAACTCATCTAGGCAGCGAAGCCAGTTTGGGGGACGGCACTTATAAAATGGTATATACTTCTTCTGCGACTTTGATCGATCTACTTTGTTGTCGCCACTGTGCGTGGCACTGCCAGCGCCGCCTAGCAAACCCTACTACTCGTCAGCCGCGCTGGGCTTGGACAAATGAGAGTATCCTCCCCATGTCATCGCCCTTTTAGGGGCACCCCTGATCACAAGGTGGTCGGGTAACTTGTTTCTGTGATTCCGCGAACTGGCCTTTTCGATTCTTCGCGAGCAAATACGTCCCACTCCAGACGGCGTAAAGCAACGTAAGGAGACGTAGTTCTCACACTGATGTGCTTCCCTTGATAATCTGTGCCACGAGGCATGTCGAACGCGTCATGGAGTAGCAGTCGACCACTTATGTACTTATGCCCTGTGCAATTTCACTTCTCTTCACAGTAAGATTGGTAAATGCAGTGTTACCGGATCACGTTGCGCATAATAGGATCATTGGCATTATCAGTGCCATCTCTAAACTCAATTGCCGTCAATAGCGGTTCCTGCCTGTGTCGCATGTGCGTCCACATGTTGGGGCCCATCAAAGCATTCTTACCTATATTGTTCCAGTCTAGCCCATCCCTTCTTACTCTCCCTGGGCACATCTCACCACAATAGACTAGCGGTGCCTGGTAGATGAAGAGACCCCTGATCGCTGATTACCTTTTGCCTCATTGAGGACATGTAACAGAAAGCCTGGGTCTCAGGCATGGACCAGAACGTGCGTTAAGTATGTACTCACGTTACGTATAGCCTACAGCGTCCGTATGCTGGGCTTCATATTACACGTTCACTTTGTGAGAAATGGAAAGAAGGGCCTAGCCTCTGCTCGCGATCCCTTGTGTAAGTGGTGCCTGTAGGTACCCGTTACCAGCCAAAAGCGATTTTACATCAATAGCCACAAGGATCATGCGTGTTCATACCGCGACTTCACGTTCCTGGCCATGTCGATGAGACGTACTCGCTCTGAACAGGATGAAATCAACATCTCCTCGATTTATTGTTTACAAGCTTCTATCGCGCGAAAACACGCCTTTTCCCCGTCACCATAAACTGGTATCGGCTACTCGAAGATCCATGACGCCTGGTTATGCTCATATTGAACGATGCCCTCGGGGAACCAGCTGGACGTAATAGAACATCAGCAACACACCGCGAGGCCAATACGAAATGCAGACTGACAGCTTGATCTCTTTCTCAGCGTTCTCGACCGAGTCAGAACCGTGGCAGATATTGCGGCCCGTGGCAAGTGCAAAATCACCACGAATAGTACCTTTTTAGTTTTGGCGCGCGGTATAGGATACTGTTTAGCACACACGAGGGGGAGTAGCGACAAAACATGGGACGTACCGGGTTGAGAACTAAGCGGGTTAGTCGCGCCGAGCATCACACGGCCCGTCTTGACAGCGTCGAGGCCCTGCCAAACCATGGCGACGACAGGGCCCGAAGCCATGTACTTGATCAGACCAGGGAAGAACGGCCTCTCCTTCAAGTCCTCGTAGTCTGCGCAAAATTGAAGAAAAAATAACACATGGGCACTGTGATCATATATGGATCAGCGGGGGGATGGGACTCACGCTTCTGGAGGTGCTCGGGCGTAGCGTGAACGAGCTTGAGGGCGATAAGCTTGAAGCCACGTTGCTCGAAACGGCTGATGATGTTTCCGACGAGACTGCGTTGGACGCCGTCGGGCTGTTACACGGGACGGCCGATACGATCCGCTTCAATCAGGCGCAATCCCACGAGAGGAGTAGAAGACGGGGGGCGATGATTGAGAGACGGAACGCACCTTGACCATGATGTACGTGCGTTCGTTGTTGGAACTGGAAGACATGATTGATGAAACTTTTTGCTGCTCTGGCTGGTGCACCTGACAATAAGGAAGAAAAGAGAGATGGGTAGATGCGAAAACGAACGCGCAGATTTTAACCAGAAAGCTGATCATCTGTTTCTACCTTCCGAATTCGGAGATAGCCGCCCAAACTGATCTTTTTTCGCCCACGGTCATGTGCCACTCTCAATTCCCACGTGCCTCATCACACCCGTCAAATTCCGGCACACACAAACTCGTTTCGCTGTCGACAATTTCCCAACGATATGTTCTTCGGTCCTCTTGGTCTGTCCTTCGCTCCCTACGTGCGCTCATCACGCACCCTCTCGAAATGGCTCAAGCCAGTCGCAAATTGGTACGCCAACCTGTCAGGCTACCGCAGAGTAGGCCTTCTCTACGACGACCTCAGTGCGTATCCGTCCATCCCATCATCTCTCCCTCCCTCCCCCCGCCAAACTCCGCGCACCACCCACTTTCACCCCGCCGGCCCAAGCAGCACTGAATTTCTCATTCCTTTCTTCTTTTTCCAGTCCCTGAGGAGCGTCCAGACGTCCAAAGGGTGTGTGCTGGCTTCGTCAAGCGTTTTCTTTAGCGGATGTTTTGTTGAGAGCTTCGTCACGTATAGGCGCTAACTCGCTTGACGCCTCGCGAGGCTTACGATCGCGCATATCGATTCAAACGTGCATCCCAAGCCAGCGTTTTACACAAGGAGCTCCCCAAGTCTGAGTGGATCAGCCCGGAGGAGGTAAGGCTCTCGCGAAACCGTTGTGGCATGACTTTTTTTTAAACAATTCCTCGTTTGCGCACACAGGACGTCCGATATTTGAAGCCTCATGTACTCGAAGTCGAGAAGGAGGACCAGGAAAGGCACGTATGGGATACTGTCAATGTTATTAGAAAGTAGAACCGCTGTTCGTGCAAACTGCGTAATAATCAGGCTGGACGCTTGACATTCCAATTGTTAGATCCCACACGCCATCAGGTTGCCACCGATTATGACGCACAAACCCGAGTAACACGCAATAAACGACGTTACTCAAGTCGTAGTCATGATACTTGTCAGCATACATTTTTCAGTTACTAGTACAACGCTCAAGTCAGCTACTTAGAATAACACTGGGGCAAAAGTCTACACCATCTGCTTTTCTCGTCTTTTTTCTTAATGGGGGTCAAAAAGGATTCTAATGTCTAAAAGGCCTTAACCAAAGGAGATACCACCTCGCCGCCCTTTGCAGCGTAGAAATCGACTACCTTCTTTCCGACAGTTGCGATGTCTATGAAAAGGTCAGGCTCGAGCAAGCGACCATGCATGGAAAGGAAACGTACTGTCGCCGGTGATACCAAACTTTTCATATACCTTCTTATAGGGACCAGACGCACCCCAGGACTGCAAACCATATTGTTCATGACTGTACTTCGCCCAGCCAGCGGTCTGAAATTTCCTCATCAGAAAGCTTCTTCACGCGAGAACACAACACCAATTTCGCACCGAAAGCGCTTCGAGAGATAGGATTGGAGCGCCGCTGCGCAGCATGCTGAGCCGATAGTCCTGCGGCTGCTGGTCAAATACGAGCCAGCACGGCAATGACACGACGCGAGTTCTGATGCCCTGAGCAATGAGCTTGCCCGCTGCCTCGAGAGCGATGCTGACTTCCGACCCTGTAGCTACGATGGTCAGATGCTCGGCCTCCTCCTCATGCACGACGTAGCCGCCCCTGGCGGCATGCTCGATGGACGAGTTCTCGAGGTTTGGCAGGTTCTGTCGCGAAAGGGAGAGGATCGACGGTGTCTCGGAGGACCGGAGCGCGACGAGGTAGGCAGCCGAGGTCTCGTTGCCATCTGCAGGACGCCAGAAAGCAAGATTGGGAATCGCGCGGAAATGGATTGCCGTCTCTATGGGCTGGTGTGTGGGACCATCCTCACCAAGACCGATAGAATCATGAGTCGCTGTGTAAATTGGTCACTGACTGCTGACATCACCATACCCCGAAAACATATACGCACCGACCCAGATAACCTGATGCTTGGAAAGAGCAGCCAGGCGAACCGCACCGGCGGCATAAGACACGAAATTGAGGAATGTTCCGACGAACGGTATGATACCACCGTAGGCCGCGATACCATTAGCGATTGCACCCATCCCGTGCTCGCGGACACCATAGCGAATGTAAGTACCCTTGTAACTGCCAAGCCCAGTGTCCTCAGGCTGGAATTCAGCAGTTTCCTTGACCTTGGTAAGGTTGCTACCGGTCAAGTCCGCAGAACCACCGAGGAGATCTGGAAGCACCCGAGTGAGTGCCGTGAGGACGATCTCCGACAGCTTGCGGGAGGCCTGTGCAAGATCGGTTGACTTGTATACGGGGAGTGACTTCTCCCAGTTGTCTGGAAGCTTGCCAGAAATCCGGCGTGTGAGCTCGGCATGCTCATTGGGGTACGCCTTGGCATAAGAACCAAGAAGAGAATCCCACTGTGCTTCCAGCTTGGATCCACGCTCCCCAACGACTGCCCAAGTTGTATAAACCTCGTTCGGGACGTGAAAGCTTGCGCTTGGGTCGAAGCCCACCTTAGTCTTGAGGGCAGCAATGTCATCCGCCTTCAAAGCTATGGAGAGAATTCGAACACTCGAACTCATGAGGAATATCAAAAATACTTACGGGAGCCGTGAACACCGTGAGTGCCTTGCTGCTTCGAGCCATAACCAATGGTGGTGGTCAGACGAATGAGTGTCGGCTTGTTCTTCTCGCGACGAGCCTCGGCGATCGCGTTGTAGATTCCTTCCAAGTCACTGAACTAAGGTTAGGCAGAGAACAGCTCGAGAAAGTGCATGTGACTCAACTGATCCCCATCTCTGACATGCAGGACCTGCCAACCATACGCAAGGTACCGCTGTTCGACATTCTCGGTGAAGGAGACAGCCGTGTCGCCGTCGATGGAAATATCTGAAAGTTATGCTTCAACACATTTTAAATGAAACATGGGATTGTAACTCACGGTTGTCGTCCCATATCTGAAAGAAGGTTAGAACGAGACTGTAGCGGAAACGTAGGGACTTACGGCAATCAGGTTACCGAGCTGAAGGTGTCCAGCCAGGCTACTTGCCTCGCTGGAAACACCTTCCATCAAGCAACCGTCCCCAAGGAACGCTATTCAATACGTAATTAGCATAAGACCGTGCGTATGTCGCTGTGTGCCTACCATAGGTGTAGTTGTTGATGAGGTCAAAACCTTCTTTGTTATAAACAGCCCCTAAATGCGCCTGCGCAATTGCCAAGCCAACGGCATTGGAAATACCCTGGCCAAGGGGTCCAGTGGTGACTTCGATTCCTGAAGGGAATGTAAGTATATGCGTAACACCACAACGATTGGGGCCTCTGACCGTCAGTGTGGTGAGCCTCAGGGTGCCCGGGAGTCAGCGAGTCAATCTGGCGGAACGCCTTGAGATCGTCCAGAGAGAGCTTATAACCCAAGAGATGGAGAGCGATGTATTCAAGAGCACAGCTACGTGGAGAGGTGGGCTTCAAATCGTGCAAGCGATCAAGTAGACGTACGCGTGACTGGAAGCGAATATGTGAGACAATCGCGTATCCACTCAGAGGAGCTTAGAGGGCATACCCGTTGGAAAGTACAAAACGATCACGGTTGAACCACTTTGAGCTCTTTGGGTTGGCATTGAAAAAGCTAGTCGCAAGAAATCCGGTGAGGGTGAAACGCCAAACGCGATGACTTGTACTGACCGGGTGAAGAGGACATGGGTTACAGGGGCCATGCCCATCGGAGCACCTAGAGGGGACGTGGAACGATCAGACCTCTGTATCTCGTGTTGGAGATCACAGAGACTAACCTGGGTGACCCGAGTTTGCTTTTCCGACAACATCCGCTGCGAGGGTGCGGATGGTCGCGATGGAGGTCGCGTCAGACGGAGAGGGAACGAAGTTTGACATTATCGCGAAGCGAACGGAAGGGCAGAAAAAAACCTAGGGTTGACTATAAGACGCGCTCGGTCGATACTATATATGATCGGGGATGAGTGAGGGGGGAATGCGAGGGGCTCGGATGGGACGGGACGAGGCACACGGAGAACGATTTGCAAACGGGGAAATCGAGAACCCACGGGATCGTAATGATGACGTGATGTGAATCTTATCGCCTAACATCTGGTCCCGAATCCAACCGTAAACTGGTTCACATGCACCCACAAGCTTCCGACAAGAGGAGCGGTAAATCTCATTCCCCCTTGCCTCGCCCTCTCCTTCACAACAAAAAAAACTTACAAAGTATGACGTAGTGTGCAAGGAATTCTTCGAAGCCCTCGAGCTTTGTCATGCCAATGTCTGGGCCAAGTGGACGGGCGGGTGTAACCAAGCCAAGCGCGAGTTGAACAAGTGCTTACACAACGACGTACGCCCGCTCCCCCTTGCCAGACTACTAATCAAGCCCTCCTTTTGCTCACGCTCCCCGTGTCTAGTCCGTAGCACGCGCAACCAGGAACAGGCAAGATGCAAAGCTGAGAAATGCGCGGCGAGAGCAGGCCCTTCGAGAACTACATGAAGACGACTGACGCTATGACCCGTGTAACCCCTACCCCTACACGACTACCTACACTCCTCAACGTTGTCCTTTCCCCGTCATCCCAGTCATCGTATGCGGTCTGACATGAAGTCCATGACGGACTGGCCGCGCTACTGGCAATGGTCCAATGGATGGACATGCATCACAAAAGAATACCTAATACACTTATCACGTCTCCTTGAATAATGGCATTCAACACAATGTGATTCTCGCGATTGATAGCATCGAAACGTAAACTTGGTGCTGGCTGGTTATCCTATGACAAACTAATTTCTACGTTTTGGGTTTTGGGCTCGCTGAAGGTTAGACGTCGTCGCATCTGTCACGTGAAGGTTCGCCTCGGATTCCGGGGATGGAGATCCGAACCAAGTCTTTCTACGACAACAGTATTCCCCAATGACACACCGTGGATCAAAAGAATACGCAGTTTATCTTCAATTTAAGGTGCATACGCATGAAAAGGCTTATCAGGACCACTTTGCCGTAAAAAGCTCCACCGTACTCGTTCTAATACCACGACCTCGCGAACGCGAATATCATCCAACGCGCACCTGCATGACGCACGATTCGATACCTACTACCGTGCGCCATTATACCGTCACTTCTGGGAGTTGCGTTACCATGCCTACTTCGCTACAGACGGGTACTAAGCACTCAGTCCCGTGCTGAACATGCCAGACGACCCTAGACCGCCCATAAATGTTGCAAAATCATGCGCCATGATGGACGAAATTCACCCAACGTCTTGGGGTGCCAGAACCGCCTGCGTGCGTGGTGTGCGCCGAAGCGGTGACCCCTCTGGCTGTGTGTGATGTGTGATTGTGTCGGATGAGGACAGTCGTGCAACTGCCAGGGCGCTCGCACATCGCCGTGTCGGGTCGGACGACGTGAGTCGATAGAATACACCACCCTTGGGTGGGTAGTAGCCACAAACTTAACTTTTAGTCGTCCTGGCATGCTCACTGACGGCTAGATGCCCGAATAATGCTGGGAGCTCTTAGAGCATTTGATACGATACTGTCATCTGCAGCGGAGTAAAGGGACGATAATGGGCCGTTGAGTGGATTGAGTCTGTGGCGTCACGACGGTATTTGGTAGACAGCGCGCAGATTGTTGGAAAGCATCAAACAGCAAGGCAGGCGAGAGGTGAGGTGACACGTCATGATCGACTGGGATTAACTACAGGCCGCGCAAGTTGACAGAAATCTGAGAGTCGTTCTGGTACTTTTCGTTGGCGTCGGCGGGATTTTTACAGGGTAGAAACGGAAATAAAGCGATGGAAAAACAATAGAATGGCTGTTGAAAATCAGGCTCGCAGATAGCCCCAAGATACAAATATGTGGACGCACTTGAGAGCCTCGCCATCTACACCAGCCTTTTGATTCCTTCACTCGCGTCGGGGTTTCCTGTGGCCTCCTGCTCACGCTGCGCGCGCCGTGCTGCTTTCTCTGCCTTAATGCGTTCGAGCTCTTGGCGCACGGAGGCATGGTTAGTTGGAATGTTGTTATTGCGCGCCGTCCTCTCTTCAGAGGGGAATATCCGTTCTTTATACTGAAGACGTATCGATGATTACAATGCCATGCGACTGAGCTGATTCGAGGTACTCACTGGGATCACGTTTGCCTGGTACCATTCTGGGTCGCCGTAGTGAAGAAAAACGAGTACTGGGAAGAAGACATAGACGGCGAACTTGAATACCTCTAGGTTTGGCCCCGCCATCCAAGTTGCCACCTCAATGGTCAGGACAAAAGCTGGCTGACAACCCGCGGACTCCCGGCCCGATCAGAAAACTACTACAATTGAATCACCACGTAGTACATTCAGTTACAACTTATGAGATACTTCCTTCCTTTCCTGACACCCTACACGCGTATTTATACTTCGTCTTTCTCACAACATAAACCGCTTATGCGCCTATCGCCTTCTATGCGTGTGCCTTTAACATGGCTTGGCATAGGTGCCAGAATCCTTCTGAATTCCTTCCGCCTCGTGTTCCTCGACCCGACCGTGCGCTCTCTCATGCGAGCTAAGCTGTCCGTAGTGCTTGCCGAGAGTAGTGAGAGCATGCTCTGGAGTGTCTTGCTTGACGAGGTCTTCTGTGATCTCGACCTATCGACACGATGAGCGTGGACAGTGGTAGAACGGTGCGCTGATACACACAAGGTCAGCAACAAGGCGGTCCAAAAGTGCCTCTGTGAAGTTCTCTTTCACAACAACACGCAGAATATCGATTTGGCTAAGGTCAGGCGCGAGGTCATAATTCGGGACGATCCTGAATATGCGAGTAAGTGACGCCTCTAGAGTCCATTGGATGCAGTAACTCACCATCCTTTCGCGCGGAGTAGGGTTTGGATCCACTTCTGTCGAATGTCCGGATTCTTTTGCTGGAATTCATCCGAGAACCGGAACGCCACGACAGGAAGCCCTGGTTCGTACAGCTGTATTCGAATCAGCCAACGTACACCGCAATCACCAAAAGGGGAGTTTACCTCGATGTCTTCCGGTTTCACGGAATGGTCAGGGATGGAGATGCCGCTAGCACATCCTGCTGGGCGGTGGATGTCACTCAGCACCGTGAAGAAGCCAGTCTTCTCGAGCGCACGAGAAAGTGTGCGTGCATTCCTCAGGTCCGTCAGAGCAACATCGCGGTAACCTTGGAACCCGAGATGAAGGAAATTGAAATACTGTGCTATGATGGGATGCGCAGGCCGCGAGAAGTTCAGCGAGAATGAATACTCCACGGAACCGAGGTAATGGAGCTCGAAAATGAGATCCTTCGGGAGGTATTTCGCTGAACGCCAGATCACCCAGCCCACCCCAACGTATGCAAGGCCAAATTTGTGTCCAGATGTGTTGATAGAGACGACACGAGGAATTTTGAAGTCCCATACTAACTTGGGAGTAGCAAAAGGAGCGACGAAGCCCCCAGATGCACCGTCCACTGCAATCACGTGTATCAGTATTACTCAGCAACGAGTCACGACTGGACTGATTTTACCGTGGATCGGAACGGAGTGACCAGTCTCCCTCTCGTACTTATCCAGCAAGTCTGACATCTCTTGCACCGGCTCATAATGCCCAGTATATGTGCCTAAGTATGGAAGTTAGGGAGGAAATGAATCCAGGACGGGAAACATCCATACTTCCAAGAATAACGTAGACACCAATGGTATTTTCGTCAACATATTCCATGGCTCTCTTCGGATCAAGTCGATACTTGCTCTCTACGGAGACCGGGACAAGCCGCATCTCTACGTCGAAGTAACGCGCGAATTTTTCGAGAGCCACCTGGGCGTTAGCACCCATGACAATGTTGGGACCAGGCTCGTGGATGGATTTGCCAGCGGCCTTGCGTTTCTCCTGCCAGATTCGCTTCATTGCCAGGCCACCAAGCTGGATTGCCTCCGAAGAGCCCGTAGTTGCAGTGCCTACAGCATTGTGATGGGAGGGCGCGTTCCAGAGCTCGGCCAATATGGAAATGCCTGGGGAGACGTGTCAACGGGCGATGGAAGGACTAAAGGAACTCACAGCGAGTGTGGATATCCTGTGTTATGGGATACTCGTCCTGGTCAATCAAGTTCTTGGAGATGTTCTCTATCATGAGCTTGTCCGCGATGGAAGGCATCCAGGTCTGCACGAAAGAAGCCAAATTCAACAGCGGCTGGCCGTCCAGAGAAAGCTCGTCGTGAATAATCTGATAGGCAGTTTCTGCTTCAACACCCTATGATAAGATCAGTTCGAATTGTATAGAGAACATGGAAGAGAGCCACTTGAGTCGGTATTTTGTATTTTGGGAGAGATGTGGTGCCATAACGGGAGCCGTACCGAGCTCCCCCTGCATGGTGGACGGTATTTTGGTTAGAATCTGTCAAGTGATGGGCGGTTTTTGGCTTGATGCCCTTGTCCTGTACGAAATTAGGGGAAATGTTTGCAAGCAGAGAGGTGATGGGTCGCCCACTCTAGATTCTCTGATAATGTGTTCTGGGTTGATGTGCTGTGGGAGACGGGCTCAGCAACATGGCAGAAGAAGTGAGGAGGGAATGGATGAACATACCTTTGAGAGAGCCATGATTAGACGAAGGTGAGTGAGAATTCCCACAGGAGGTTGACGATTTTATATCCAGACCTTGGCTATGCTCAGGAGTCGAGTAACGCCCCTGACGTCATACAGCGCTGAACAAAATTGATCTGTCTTATGCCACTCGCATCCCCGATGAAATTCGGTATGAACCGGGACTACAGAACGGGCTAGATTCTCGTCCCTGATGTGCTTACCACGACTTCAGTTTCATGTACTGTAGGTTGAGTCCGTTCAAAGTTAGTCTGAAGTCTGGGAAACGAGTATAGAAATCCACTGTCGTAAACAATCGAGAGCCTAAGACGCGATAATGGATTCGACTGTGCGTGTGCCCCCCAGCTGGCCTTTGTTCTCGTCCAAAAGACCACGAACGGGGCACATACGCCACTGAGTTCATTCCCGCCCTGACCGTTGATGCACGTTGATGCCGAGCCCCGCTTCATCTGCCGTTCTTGCACGCCTCAACGACTTTTCAAGGTAAAAATAGCCACTGGAATCACCGAAATCTGATTATCCGGCCATCTGAACGTGCGGGGACGTCTCACCCGCTTGACTCTCCTTGAACTTGTGGGTACTGCTCTTCTGATCTTATTTGCACCCCAATTGACACGTTTTTGCCGCATGTCCCATCACTTACCCATGTCGGCGGGCGCAGTGCTGGAGTGTTCGTCTCAGTGGAGCATAGTCGCCGCGCCCAAAAATGAGGTCACCCAACGTGATACATCACGTTTATGTTAAGGACCCTTCCTTTAATGGCAACAAGCCAAGTGGTTCACTGACATGCATATCATCGTGCCGTACATGCGGGAACATCAATATCTGTTGAAACTCTAATGTTGTGTAGATGCTTGTAATGTATCTCACCTCCAGCGACTATCTAAGAAGAACAATTGGATGTGGAGGTACAAATGCGTATTGCACCATGTACACTTTTCTGGGTAGTGTCGTGATTGCAAACAGTGCTCAAGGCAAGAGTCGATGGATCTTATGGGGTTCTGCCTTTGACGGGCTGGATTTTGTGGGCAAGGCTATGAAGCAGAGCACCCCGCAAATTTGATGATCACGGCGCCATAAAACCAAAGCGCAAATTGAGGGCACCAGTTTCGAGGTCCTCGGGTCCTCGGCTGCCAGTGCGTAAGCTTCTGATCAATTAGCGCTTGCGAACCGGGACTTTTCCCAACGGTTGCGCCCGATACTGTAAGACCCGGAGCGATCGCACATGAACGTGCATGAACAGCTGACAAATCACAGGTGAATTTTTGGTTTTTGGTGACGCTCGTCGCTCGGTGGCGGCGCCAGAACAGAACAACTGGCAGTTCCATCGATAATTCTATTTTTTTTGAAAGTGTTTTATTATTGAGAATGTATCTACGTGGTAGCTAGTTGTCTCAATAATAAGTGCCATGTGGCAGGAAACTCTGGCCACATGACTTGCTATAGCCAGGCTGGGGGTCTGGTTGTGAGGGAAAATGCCTTTACGCACATCCTTGGGGATAGTGTGGGGCTCAGAACATATATTTTCTGGTGTGTTGGAATGTCATGCAGTCCTACCCGCTAAAACCTCACAGTGGTGTATCCAATTTAATGGGAGTCCTCCTTCTGTTTCAAGTGCTTGCTCCCAGGTATCATTCACCACAAGTGTGGTGAATTCCTCAGTTCTTTTGACTTTTGTCGCAGTAACTTTATCATTGGTGAGTCTCTCGTTGATTGCACGGAGCCACCTTCTCTTGATCTCCTCATTGGGTAGCTGTATGACCCTCTTACATCTCAGCACTCATACGAGGTATGCCGATTCGGAGAGTAGTATCTGTAGGAGGCGTGATGGGCCCGGGCGCGGTACCCTCTTGGTGCGGTTATCTTCGTTCCTCTCTTGTACTTCGGCTTGCAGGTTGATGCAGCCACAGCCAAGGATGATGCCAAGGTTTATTTTGGGCCATGGGATGTCTCTGTGTGGCCAGAGATTACGTGCCATGGTCCATATCAACTGCGTTGTTTCCTCTCTGCATTGGGTTAGGATGTGTTCCATCGATTCTGTCACGTTGCAAGTATTACACTGGCAGATCTCCTTATCCTCATGACTACGGATGTTTCTCCAGTATGAACCTACCATGTGAGTGTTGTGCATTGTTCTGTACAAGAATTGTTGAATGATGGGGCATATTGTTTGTTTCCGAAGGCTGATCCATATCGCGGCGTCTGTTTCGAGGTTGCCTGATTGTTGTTGTATTGCTTCGCGTGTGAGTCTTAGGTTTTTGATTGTCCATCTTCGTTGATCGACCTTCTTCCTCTCTAGGATATCCTTGTACGCCTTCGCTTGGGACAACGTGGACAGCTTTGTGCCTTGTATGTCGTATTCAGCTGGGATGTCTAGGTTCAGGTCGTCCGGAGTTTGTTTATTTGCGCCTTCTTTGGCGATTCCATCGATAATTCTAGCCTGGGGCTCACCTCGTGTTCATGCCATTTATTCAATGTGAATGTCCATCACTTCAGTTGTTCATAACCGACTTGGGACGAGCAAAGAACGGCGATGGCTGGCCTTTCATTCTATATTCGCAGTCAAGTCCACGGATAGTTTCTCGTGGAAAGAAAATAAAGTGTAAGAACTGGCTAGCACTCGCAGGGCCCGGCACCGAGTACAAACCCCGTTCCTCTTTCTACTTGCTGACATTCTGAATTGGAACGTGATCTTGCCAGGTCTCGCGTCCTTGCCACACGGTGACTCGCAATTCATTTGGATGCAGAGATCATCATCCACCTCCGTCTATGTGTGTATCTGCTACGACTAGGACAACTTATTGAGGGACCGAGGTCTGTTGCAGCTAATCCCTGCGAACCAACCCGGTCTTCAAGTTGCCGTTGCACGATGGCGCGTCAGTCCCCATTCTGACGACCTTGACCTGGGGATATTCCAAGACCCCGAAGCACTGGTAGAACCGGGCCTTCTCGAAGCAATTGTCCTTCCTGTTGTGTTGCTCCGATCTGGGCGTTCCCTTGACGTAGATGTGTTGGGCATGTCGAACCATTTTTTCAGCACCTGCCACATTAGCGCCTTGATCCCAACTCTGAGCTGTCCCCTCTTCGACGACTAACGCCTTGCCATCTTTGGCTCCCGACCCCCCTCCCTTCCGTTCCTGTTTGGTATGGAACGGGGGGGCCGCCAACTGGTCGGATTTTTGCACGCTACGCAAGCCCTTCTCCGTCCTCTCCCCCCACGCCCGGACCCCCCGTGAGTATCCTCTCGAGGTTGGGAGCCTCCGCTCCCGGAATTTGCTCCATGTTACTCTGACTTGACCCCATCTTATTTACACTTCCAAAACCATTCATTTCAAACCCATCTCTGTCTGTACCGATCGCATGATTGTTGTAGATAGACGTCTTGTTGCTGTACATACACCGGTAGGCGTTAAACTCACAATTCAAAAAAAAAAAAAAGATCCCAACTCTGAGGTCGGGGGCACATCATAATCAATCAACACTGTAATTTACGCCTTGAAATTTTAGCGAATTACAAATCAGCTAGCATGCTGTATCATTTTAATTCTGAC
>Ga0307510_10005696_pt1 | contig 14841 bp, 24 predicted proteins | sample 12_EM_MG_FD_207224 | JGI IMG/M metagenome (GOLD analysis project Ga0307510, IMG submission 207224) | Populus trichocarpa ectomycorrhiza microbial communities from riparian zone in the Pacific Northwest, United States - 12_EM | ecosystem: Host-associated > Plants > Roots > Unclassified | place...
TGATCTACCTTAGTAAATATTTCCATATTTCTCTGTGACTCCTGTGACCCGTTACTTCTCAAATGTATATAAGCGCTCGAACTTTTAGCAGTTAGGCCCTAAGCCTAACTTGGTTTTCAATCCAAGAATTGTAGCTTCCACCCAGAACTCTCTGAGTCTCTTGCCTGAACATTCAAAGTCGCTTCAAAGCCTTGAAGCTCTCCTCTCATCTCTATTATCTACCTCAGGAGTCGCCCTTATCATCGGGGACTTTACTCTTATACTGCGTAGCCAATCGGTACCGAGCTACTCACGTGATCTATTGCCTCAGGAGGAGACCCCACTGAGCAATCCCAGTCGTCGCCAAACCAACTCACGCACGTCGCGTCTTTAAGGCCCTTGGACCTTAACACCACACTACGGTATACCTCACAAGATAATCTCAGACCGTGATGTCCGCTTTGTGTCTAAATTCTCAACGGAACTCTGCCGTATCTTAAACATTCATCAAAACATCAGCACAGCTTATCACCCTCAAACAGATGGAGCCAGTGAACGAACCAACCAAACCCTTGAACAATACCTATGCGTATTCTGTAGCACCCAGCAAAACAACTGGCACGCCTGGTTACCACTCGCTCAGTATACCAAGAACTCCTGGCCCTCCGCTACAACAAAGAAAACGCCATTCGACTTACTTATTGGCTATACCCCGCAAGTTCACCAACCAACTAGAAAGACAGACATCCCATCCCTTGAACAACGACTCTCAGCTATCGAAGAAGCCAGGAAAGCCGCCCAAGAGGCACAACGTAAAGCGCAAGAATCCTGGATCAAAGAATGACCACGCCATTCACCATTCCCTGTCAAATCCAAAGTCTGGTTAGAAGGAACAAATCTACGACTCCCAAGTAACATCACACCCAAGTTATCACCAAGGAGATACGGACCTTTCGAGGTAGTCTCCCAAATATCCAAAGTCGCATATAAAATCAAATTACCCCCTAATTGGAAAATCCACGACGTCTTCCACGCCTCACTGCTCACGCCATATAAAGAAACCGATCAACACGGACCCAACTTCCTGGAACCGCCACCTGACATTCTAGAAGGCGAACCGGAATGGGAAGTCGAGCAGATACTCAAAGAACGACTATTCGGTCGTTGGAAGAAGAAGCAATACCTCGTACGCTGGAAAGGGTACTCGCCAGCTCATGATTCCTGGGTTAACTCCGAGGATCTCCATGCATCGGATCTACTAGCGGACTTTGAAGGTCAACCAAGCAGTATAAGAACCCTTGGGATCTCAGACGACCTTCCTTATCCCCAACTACCATGTCCGCAATCCACCATGAACTCCCCAACTCAGGATTTGCCACCTCTACCATCTTCACCCTTGGTACCGACGACGGAATTATTCTCGTTCGCATGCACACCGACAACAATTATCTCTACTTCTTTGGAACCTTCATCCGACGTGGACACTTCGACGTCACGTACCACTGGACTACTTGGAGACCAAGAGAAACCCTTGACGCCATTGACATCGACCACGAAGCCATCATGGTCCCAGTCGACAACGATGACCCTGTCCTCAGGACCCACGTCAACTACAAGAGACTCCCATTCGCACCCCATCCCCCTCGATACCAACCCAGACCCGCAACGCCATTCAACATTATCCCCGTTAGCGCTACTAGCGACAGTAGCAGCACTCCCCAGGAAACGGAAAACATTCCACTCCACGCCACCAACCCAGACCCCCTCACTCCCACAGAAGAAATTGAAGACAATCAGTCCGAAACCTACACCGACACCGGACTCATTTCCCCAGACCACCTCCTCCACATCGCTCAAGAAGAAGCGTGAAGAATGCATCAAAGACATGGTCCGACTTAATAACAAATGGATCTACCTCAATAACAGATTCAAAGACATCGCCATCGCCAGAATCTTCAGAAAGAAAGACAGCACCACCACCCTCTATCTCTACCACTTCCACCGACAACTCTACGACCTGGTTACCAAAGAAATCATCTTAATCATCACAAAGGAAAGAAACCTCCAAAAACGCACCATCCTCCCCTTTGGCACATTATCCCCTCATTACCACACACTCAAGGATCAGAAGTTCCTCGGAGGACTTCAAAAACTCCTCAAAAGACAAACCACAAGAAGTAGCAAGTCGCCATCACCCGTATTCATACCCAACCCAGGTCCCTCAGGAGCAGGAGGAGGATCCATTACCATTCACATCCCAAAGTTACCACCGTCTATCCCAATTACCACATCACCACCCCCAGCTATACCAAAGCCGATCACACCACCCCTTATAGACCCATCACCGTTCGCCCCTCCCTTCATTCCTACCCCTCCTAGTCCACCACCTGAACAACCACTACGGGTTAAATCACCACCGCTCCCTCCTGTACCATGGAGATCACATCGAAGAGAATATTCGTCAATGGAACAATACGAACCACTAGTACCAATGGACGAAACGCCAGACCCAATTCACGTACCCTTACCCCCATCATTTACTCCATCCCCACCGCAAAGGGAAACAACGCCGATTATCCCAGCCCCTTGGAATAGGTCACCAACACCGGAAGAAATTCCATTACCACCAACTAGGAAAGTTACCGCTCTGTCCTCGCTCGACCTCATTCCCCTTCCATGGGACATACCCCCATTCCCAAGAGAAATTCCACAACCATCGCCTCCAGTCAAACCAACGTCCCCTCCCCCCCTTATCGTTTCAATGACACCCAGTCGTACCACTCCTTTATTACCCCGTCATCCAGATTCGAGAACATTATCAAGGAGTCAACCTACCCCACCCGAATGGAAAGAATTCCAATCACCATTGAAGCTAGGAAAACGAAAAGAACTCTCACCACCACCGGAACCCTTACCCCCAGAAGCGTCTTCATCTCGATTACCGCGACCTGCACCTATCCACATTACCCCCTTATTCGAAAAACATGAAGAGTTTACTTGTAAAGAAGGACCATTGTGGGCAGAAAACCAACCCTCACCCAGTACTGGGAAACAACAGGAATCACCACGACATGTTGCAATGCCACTTAAACGAGAATGCAGTGATCCACATCTGGAACGGTCTATGAGTCCAGAGGAACAACCTACCCCTCCTGATTCCCCTGAACGAATCCCCACTCCTCCTTATTACTCAGAAGGAAGTTCACCATCACGGCCTATCGCCATGTTAAAGCGGTCGCCAACGCCCTCTATATTATCAACACCTTCGAGCTTTGGACTTGGTAATCTCTATAGGACTCCAGTTCAAACTGTCATCGAACTTGAAGATGAACAAATGGAAGAAGGAGAAACAACTGACTCCGACTCATTAATGGAGGAAGGCCAAATCGCGGATACAAGACAATCAACTCCGGACAGCATGGACATTGGAATACCTCGTGTCCCCTCTGACTGGTTGCAACCTGATTCACCCTAGGTCGTGTGGTAACGACCACTCTAGGAAGGGCGTCATGTTACGATCCTGGGCCCTCATCCTAATTTTCGCCATTTATTTTGCGTTCTCGGTTACTCGTTCCCCACTCGTTCCCTCACGCGCCGCTCGGACCGTCACCAAAGCACCTGACAAGTCACCTGATAGATCACCTGACTATTCCGCAGTCAATTATCACATGCCATCACTCCGCAGTCCGCCGCATCATGACGTGTCCTCATTTATCCCTTTCTGGATTGCCAGCTCATGATGCACCACTCCGCAGTCGCCAGCTCATGATGGAGCTATACTTAGAACTGCCACGTCATGATCTACCTTAGTAAATATTTCCATATTTCTTTGTGACTCCTGTGACTCGTTACTTCTCATTTGTATATAAGCACCCATACTTTTAGCAGTTAGGCCCTAAGCCTAACTTGGTTTTCAATCCAAGACTTGTAGCTTCCATCCAGGACTTTCTAAGTCTCTTATCTGAACTCTTGAAGTCGCTTCAAAGCCTTGAAGCTCCCCCTCTCATCTCTACTATCTACCTCAGGAAGTCGCCCTTATCATCGGGGACTTTTACTCCTATACTGCGTAGCCAATTGGTACCGCGCTACTCACGTGACCTATTACCTCAGGAGGAAACCCCACTGAGCAATCCCAGTCGTCGCCAAACCAACTCACGCACATCGCGTCTTTAAGGCCCTTGGACCTTAACATAAGTGGCAATCATACTATGAGAAGTTGAAAAAAAAGGCTGTGAGAACAATAGTACTGATTAAACCTGACACAACAGGCTGACCTCTTGATAAAATGGTATATACCCTGCAGCTCCTTGCCTTCTGCCTCACGACTGAGAAGCACCAAATAATGGTGCAGCTTGCTGCACCCTGGATACTCTGTGACAACATGGGCGTACCAGTCATGCGCAATCCTACACCAACGGTCCTTCTCGGGATCGATTTCCATGAGCCTTGCTCATCCATGGAGAGATTGAAAACCCCCTCGCTTGGAGAATGGACATGTGGCTGCTTGCGCTCCAAGGTGGGTGAGAACGTTGGTTTGGGATGGAACGGGAAGCTCAAGAAAGTGCTGGTCAGCAGCGCAGTGTGGGGACCATTACCATAGACTTGTTAAGGCCCAAGGACCTTTAAGGTGCGACTTGCATGAAGTGGTGGTGACAAGTAACGATGACTAGAGTGTCTTTGACAATGTCAAAGACCTGAGAGGATTTTATGAAAGGGGGAAGGGAAGTCAAACAGTAGAGTGAAGACTTTCAAGATGTTTGGATTGGAAACCAAGTCAAGCTTAGAGTGAAGACTTGTAACTAATGGCTGGTTTATATACATGAGGAGTCTGAGGCTATACTACGCTTACTATAGCTAAGTATGAGTTGAAACTAATACAGGGATCACTTGGAATGAGTCAAGTAAGTAGGAGTCAGAGAATACGCAGTATGCGCAGTAAGTACGAGTCATATCAGGTCTGGAAATGAGTCAGGACAGAGATATAGTGGAGGTGCTGAGATGCTCCAATTCAGGGGCCGAGAGATGACGATATGAAGGGCGCGTAAGCGAACGAGTATCGGATCACATACGCATCTGCTTTTGGTAATCCACTTTGATGGGAATCTGCTTACTCTAGCAGCATAGGAGGTGACTCCGTATTTGGATCTGGATCGGTTCCCACAGACCGGGGACTTGGTAGGCTTTGGTAATCAGGAGTGGCTTGGGCGCTAGGGCTTGTCGGGGATGTGGCTGATGACGTAATGGGGGTGTAACTCCCATCCTCGTGACATAGGCGTTTAGGTGCTGAGGCTTTGCTGCTCGGGGAGACGGGCCAGGTTATACTGGTAGGCGGGGATGGCTGACTAAGCCATGCTTTCCATGGCAGTGAAGGCTGCTCGTTGGCTTCTAACTCATAGACGTTAGAGCCAGATGGTCTGGGCTGGTATGGCATGTGTGGTGGGCTAGGACTGCGGTCCCTCATAGGACTATCTCCATCGCTCTCTGGAGCGGGATCTGCGATCATTGGTGTAGGCTCTGTGAAGTGTTCCATGGAGGAATGGTGGCGCGTGTGAGTAGGCCACATGATTGGGATCGCTGGTATTGCTTGGCTGAAGGTGGTGGGTAGCATGGGTGTGCGTGCTCTGGGAGGTATCGATGGTGGTGCTATTGGTTGGGATATATTCTGAGGGATCTGTGTGGTTGGTGCGGGAGGTGCGACAGGTCCTGAGGTTGCTTGGGGTAGGGAGTAAAATGAAAAACTGGGTGGATTGTAACAAGACTGGTGACTGCTGCCAGGTGATGTGGCCAGCCTTAGGATGGGTGGGGTGGATGGCGCAAAGACATCATCATCATCCTCAGCATCAGTCAGATCATCACAGATGGGGAACATATCCCTGGTCACCTTGCTCAACTGGATGCTTGACAGCGAGGGAATGGAGCGTGAGAGGTTCAAGGGACGACCTTCCCAGGTAGGTACCTGTCCTTGACGGTGAGGGACAGACACAGATTTGGAAGGGGTTGGAGTGGAGGGTGTATCGTTGATGTTCTGACGGCAGTGAGCGAGCTTGCGTGTAGGACGGGGGGTCAACTTGGGAGTGGGGTGAATGGGAGGGCAAGCCTTGATAGGGGTGGAGGGAGGGTTGTCGGATTCACTCTCCAAGGAAACTAGGCCTTAAGGGATCAAAGGAATTATGCGGACAGGAAGGGAGTTGCGTTTGTTGGTAGCATCTGCCTGCGAGGGAAGGTTGGAAGGGTTGGGGGGAGAACCTTGATGGAGTTGAGCATGGTTTCACTGATTAGTGTTCTTACCCATGACCATCTGCAGTGAAAGTTGCTCCTGATTAAGGGATTGGTGTCAGGTGTCTTCTCCCGTTGCCACAATCTGGGAGGGAAGTGCTTACCTGGGCTTTGACTCGTCCTTGCCCTGCTTCGTGTTCTGATGGCTACATGGAAGGCTTCTCCGGGGCAGGTGACGGAGTAACAGTATCCTTACAGCATGAGATCGTGTGAGTCCGGTGGTCCTTGACAGCGAGTTGGAGGTAAAGGCTGAACAACCAGCCCCAGCTGAGCTGTCAAGATGCGAGGTTCCTTCTCTTTGATACGTTAGCGGGACCACTGTTCCAGAGCCTGATGTCTCCTCTGTGGGTATGGAAGAGCTAGTGTCGGTGAGTGGTGTCGTGACATATGTCTCAGAATGAGAGGATAAAGAGTGAGAAGTGGACTGTCCACCGCTAGTCCACGCTCCAGACAAAAAGAAAGCGTCATCTGACACCGATGCTGCTGATTCTGAGCCCACAGCATGTGCATGAGATGCACCATGCTGAGCGCTTGGTAGGGGTGTAATGATAAATGATGATGTCCTGCCAGAGCGTCGGGCTGCTTGACACTGTAACAGGTGAACCTTCTCCAACGATGGCACCTGTGAGTCCAAGACCAAAGCCCAATCCAGGTCATACATCCTCAGCCCATTGTAGGGCTGATTCAAATCCCTCGCCTAGGTCCATCAGGGATGATGTACGATGTAGAGCACTACTGCGACTGGAAGCAATCACCTGTGGGTCCCCAGGATAGACAATGGTTTGGTTAGAGATTGCGGCATCATCAACAGCGCAAGAGCGCAACGATGGCTGACAAGACACAGACCCTGCGCTTGACCCCAAAAGAGATTGAAAGTCCGAAAGGTCAGGAATGCTTTCCATGGGCAGGAGGGATGTTGTAGAACGTGATCCAGATACCGCAGATCCAGAGTGAGTACTTGTGCTTTTCATTGAGTGGATCATATGCATGGAGCCAGTTGGTGATTGTGTTTCAGACCGATTGGGTACTGTGACTGAGCAATTGAGAACCTCCCTAAACACACAGTGAGTCCAGGGAGAAAAAAAATAACACCATTATAGAATGTACCAAATGGCGCTAAACCAGCGGCCAAAAGAGCCAGCTCACCCTGCTTCTTTGAAAATGGCATCGTTGATTTCCCAGTGTATAAGGTACTGCCCTGCACCACCAAGGTGCTCAGGAACGATTTGCAGCCTCATGAGAGCCCACAGGCCCTCAAAGAATGGTTTTGTTCCTGGCATGCCAACTGTACACCAACTTCGGGCAAAGTGCACAAAGGCCTCAAAACGCTCCTTCTGGGCGGTGCAACCTGTAGGGTCTGCTCGTGATAGAGGCATAAGGGACCCACCAGGAAGCATCATGGATAGGTGGGCTCTGAATTCTGCGGTGCGTTGTGCATTTATGCTAGCGTGAAACGCAGAGCGGATCGATGCCTGTAGTCTCAAGAATGGGGCATGTTTTGCCAGGGGCAATGTGGTTAGCATTTGTGTCATCTGTCATCTGGCCTCTTTATTCTGGTCAAAATACCTGCCAGCGAGAAAAAAAAAACGTGTCAATCATGACAAAAATTGCAATTCATTTGACATGGAGGGCCTTGCTGACTCACCACTTCCTGCATCGCTCTGCGAACGCTTCTAGATCGACTTGGACCCAAGAAGGCATGGCTGAACATGGATGAGGGCTCGCCCTCCCACTAGCTGGTCTCCAGTTTGCAGGGCGCCCAGAATAGCTTGGCGATGTGGGGGAAATGACCTTGCCTTTTGGCGCGGAAGGGGGAGGAGAGGGGCGCGGGGGAGTGGAGGTCATAGAGGAGTGTTTGTGTCTCTGAGGATGCAGCGGAACTTGTGATGGTAGAGGTGTGCTTTGTGCAGCGTTGAAGCCGCAGACTGGGGGTTGAAAGGCCAGGATCTGGGTTGCCTCCATAAGCCTGGAAAGGGAAATGAAAGGCGGAGGGCGGCACTCAAGAAGGTCTTGGTCAAGGAGTGCCATCAGGCGGTGGTGTGCCATTGTCATGGAGATAAGGTGCAGTGGACATCTGACCAATGGTGGTGTTACATTCTTGGGCCTACGCAGGGGTGCATTTTTCATTTTCCACCTGCTTACTAAGCCTTTCCCATCACGTGACCAACCACTCATCCATCTCGATCACATGACCAATCACCTGACTAGTCACCTGACCACCCACATGACCAGTCACATGCCATTCCAGTCACCTGCTCCTCAAAGTCACCCGTCCTATATCACCTGCTCCCAAGTCACCTGCGCATCACCTAATACTCCCCACCTGACCTCACATGACCCTATCCCTACCCCCTGACTCGTCTTTATTCGCTTACCTCAGCCTCGCTTCCGGATTCTCGGTCCGCTTACTATACTTTTCTCATAGCCTTGTTCTGCGACTCATACTGACTCCTTTCTTGTTACCTTCACGTGTGAGTCAGTTCTGCAGTATATGACTCCATCTCTTGGACTATGACTCGTTACTAGTACAAGTACTCGTTGTATTAGTCCTTAGTCATACAGCCTCCTCACATGTATATAAACCCTTGTGTTTTCCTAGAGTTGGGCCTTAAGCCTGACTTGGTTTAATCCCAAGTGTTGTAGCTTCCACTGCGCTTTCAGTTTTCGCCCGCATCCCTTCTAAGTCGTCTCGAACATCGTTGAGACTCTTCTCTACATCTTTCATTATAACTACTAGTGTCTTGCACACGTGCAGACCCGTCATACCAGCGCATCCAAGGGCCAGCGTTCGCTACCTGCGATCCCTTGAAGTACAAGTCCCGCCGCCATTATACAAACCCGTGCACGTTGCACCTTAGGGTCCTTGGCCCTTAACAGGTGGGCATAGCAGGGTTGCATCCGACTCTACAGAAGCATACTTGGACGCGCTTGAGTGAGCACAGGCATATGACAAGGGACTAACTGCATGTGTTGGAGGAGTAGGGGCACATTCGGCATCAAGGGGAGGATGAATTGAGGTGTTGGCAGCAGACCAGGAGCACCTATTCTGCATATTGGCAAGGTGGGACGGACGAGGAGGGGACAAAGGAGAGTAAAGTTGGGTAGGGCTCGAGGGGGACCTGTCGCTCAGAGGGGCAGCATAAGATCCTACATCTGGACCGCTTTGGCTGGGTGTGGGAAGAGGGAGAGTCATACCCCAGTGACGGGTATGATGGGGAAGGGACATGGTGTGAACATCGTTCGAAAGTGGGATGCATTGTTCATATGTCACACCAGCATCAGGATGACCTCCACCTTTGGGTTCAATGCAATCGACACTAGTGTTGCTGGAGAGTTGAGTTAACTCTGACTCACCTGAGTCAAGTCACCTGAGTTGTTTGAACTTTTCATCCCCAGGTGTAAACGTGCACTGCTGCTGGAAGGTTATTGGAAGGCTTGAGACATGGATATGAACACATATCTTTTCTCCTCCATTTTAATCTGCATCCTAATAAGAAGAAAAGGCATAATGGAACAAATGAGGGTACAATTGTGATAAACACAGGCTGGAGAGGAAGTAGGGGAGGGCAACTTGACCGACTAGATAGCTGAAGCCGCGACTGCAGGAGTCGCTGTGACCGATTGCTGTGACTCGACTCAACTTCGGCTATAGCCAATGATGGTTACGACCCCAGGCTGGTTTGGAGTCAAAGCTGTGGCAACACTACTCCTCCCTTCCTCCTTCCCCGTCTTTTGCATCCCAACTGGCCTCACTTGGACCCACCCTTGGGTCCATACCACGCTTCTCCTCCCTCTGACACCAACTCACACTGAAGGCATTCTTGCCCTTGCCAATGATCCTCCTCCTGCCCACTCCTCAATCCACATCTATCCCATCCCCCATCCTGACCACTTCGTCATGGCCTTTCTCACCTTCTCTGGCAGCACATGCATCAAACGTGGCTTCCGCGCCAGCCATGACCACACACTTGCTGCTCTTGAAGCTGCGATTGCCAGTGTCCTTTCCCTTGGCCCCCATCCAGGCCAACACACCCTCATCTTCATACCCAACCGCAACCTCCATAAACCCCTCTTGTCCCTTACGAAGCACAAGTACCTTCCCCAGGCGATGCTTTTCTCTGTGGCAGTCAATATGCACTGCTTCCTTCACCCGGACATCGCCATCTCCATCCACCCGCTAGCCATCAAGCTTAATAGAAAGCCCACATGCGCTGACCCACGTATCTTCGCCTCCCATTGGCCAGGCCCCCAAGGCAAGAACTTCAACCTTGCTGAGCTCTGAGTTGAGGCCCAGGTTTCCCACCCCCCTGACCTCCTCCCATCACCTCCATTGAAGTCACTCCCATTTTGTCTGTGGAAAGCTGACCAGGACAACTGTGCAGATCCACCTTGTTGCAAGTGGATGGGTGGCATAATCCCGGTTCCTGATTCCTCACTTCCATCCGACCTTGTCATTGGTGCCTTGTCCCTGGGACAACAATGTGCCCTGTCAGTGGCACTTCAAGTCTTCTTCCAACACTGTTTCTGTGGTGCCTACTTGCAATGCATGTGCCCCACATCTGGGGACACCATCATCTGTCCATGCACATACACTCAGACCCCGATCCTGATGACCGAACTGGACCATGATGGTAACCCTTGGCTGAAAGCCAAGGCGACCCAAGATTGGCTCAGGGGATGATCATCCATCATGTGGCCATATGCCACACCTCATTCACCCGTTTCCATCGCTAGTCGTGGCGAAGGCTTTGAAGCCCTTATGGCAGAACAACATGCTAATCCACACGCTACCCCGTCCTGTTCCCCCTCCTGTTAAGGCTTCAACGGGCCTTGATAGTACGACTTGTACTAAGAGGTGATCCTGTGGCGAGTACTTGAAGGGGTAGAAGTCTCTAGTGTTGCTAGAGACGACTCTGAATGGCTTATGTAAGAAGTGGGAAAAGGGGAGGCACTTGGGGAGCTTTCAAGAATGTTGATATTGTTAATCAAGTCAAGCTTAGGGCTTGACTGTCAAAATACTGGGCACTTATATACAGGCGGGTCTGCGCACAGGCCACTACTCTAAAGGTAGGTACTTCTGGTCAAGAGGGGGCTGTCTGTATTGTATGGTAATCCGCGGACAAGTGCTGCGGTCTGTATGAGTTGAACAATGGAGAAGTGGACAAGGACAATGGAGAATTGGACAAGTTGCCTAATCGGTCCTAGACAATGGTGGCGGGCGCTCCGAAAAGAGAAGTGTCGTCATGATGCAATGACAACCACAAGGTTTGAAGGTGATCCAAGGAGATCTGATCTCTGCGTGCCCAATACAGTCTAATGGGTGTCTAGTGTAAGCAACTACCCTTTATGGTAGTCCGTATTGATGGTGACCCAATTAAGGGCCATGTCACTATCCGCATTGTCTGCAGAGCTCTGCATGGATGAGGGATTGTCTGTGAGCCCATGTAGTATATGTTGTCGTAGTAGTCGGCAGAACCCACGTGCAAACTTGTTGTGTGTATCGGAAAGAACGATGTGGGCCAAGTTTTGGTAACAAGTGCATGAGTTTGTGTGGGCCCATATGGATATGGTGCATATCTTTATGCCTAGGCCATCAGTAAATGTTGTTATTCCCCAACCTAGAACTTGCGTAGGCCCATTCTTTCTCCAGTTAGTTGGGTAGGCCAACACTATTTGAAGCTAGCAGAATAGCTGCCGAGCACACCTCTCGGATTGGCCCATGATATAAATTTGCTGTCCTTTGCCGATGCGCTCAAACTGGCCCTCAGCAGCCTGTAAGCAATTTTTCACAAGCCCTCAGATGGGCCAATTTCATTCTGGATAATTGGATTGAATTGGCCAACCAAGTGCATAATGAGGCTCAACACAAGACTGTCATATGGGCCGATGCTATTCGGGGCTAGCACAACGGCTGCTGAGCTCACCTCCCGGATTGGCCCATGGTCCGAATTTGCTGTCCCTTGCCAATGTGCTCGAGCTGGCCCTCAGCAGCCTGTAAGCAATTTTGCACAAGACCTCAGACGGGTCAATTTCATTCTGGATCATTGGATTGAATTGGCCCACCAAGTGCATAATGAGCTGCTGCACAAGACCGCCACATGGGCCCACATTATTTGAAGCTAGCAGAATGGCTGCCAAGCACACCTCTCGGATTGGCCCATGGTACAAATTTTCTGTCCCTTGCCGATGTGCTCGAGCTGGCCCTCGGCAGCCTGTAAGCAATTTCGCACAAGACCTCGGACGGGCCAATTTCATTCTGGATAATTGGATCGAATTGGCCAACCAAGTGCAAAATGAGGCTCAACACAAGACTGTCGTATGGGCCGACGCTATTTGAGGCTAGCACAACGGCTGCCAAGCACACCTCTCGGATTGGCCAATGGTATGAATTTGCTGTCCCTTGCCAATGTGCTCGAGCTGGCCCTCAGCAGCCTGTAAGCAATTTCACACAAGACCTCGGACGGGCCAATTTCATTCTGGATAATTGGATCGAATTGGCCAACCAAGTGCATAATGAGGCTCAACACAAGACTGTTGTATGGGCCGACGCTATTTGAGGCTAGCACAATGGCTGCCAAGCAGCTTCTCGCATTGGCCCATGGTATGAATTTGCTGTCCCTTGCCAATGTGCTCGAGCTGGCCCTCAGCAGCTGTAAACAATTTTGCACAAGACCTCAGACGGGCCAATTTCATTCTATATAATTGAATCGAATTGGCCCATCAAGTGACAATGTGATGCTGTACGAGACTGCTGTATGGGCCCACATTATTTGAAGCTAGCAGAATGGCTGCCGAGCAGCTTCTTGTATTGACCCATGGTATGAATTTGCTGTCCCTTGCCAATGTGCTTGAACTGGCCCTCAGCAGCCTGTAAGCAATTTCGCACAAGCCCTTGGACGGTCCAATTTCATTCTGGATAATTGGCTTGAATTGGCCCATCAAGTGCATAATGAGGTCTGAAGCCAGGCTGTTGTGTTGGCCAACGCCATTTGAAGCTAGCACAATAGCTACCGAGCAGCTTCTCGTATTGACCCATGGTATGAATTTGCTGTCCCTTGCCAATGTGCTTGAACTGGCCCTCAGCAGCCTGTAAGCAATTTCGCACAAGACCTCGGACGGGCCAATTTCATTCTGGATAATTGGATCGAATTGGCCAACCAAGTGCATAATGAGGCTCAACACAAGACTGTCGTATGGGCCGACGCTATTTGAGGCTAGCACAATGGCTGCCAAGCAGCTTCTCGCATTGGCCCATGGTATGAATTTGCTGTCCCTTGCCAATGTGCTCGAACTGGCCCTCAGCAGCCTGTAAGCAATTTCGCACAAGACCTTGGACGGGCCAATTTCATTCTGGATAATTGGATCGAATTGGCCAACCAAGTGTATAATGAGGCTCAACACGAGACTGTCGTATGGGCCGACGCTATTTGAGGCTAGCACAATGGCTGCCAAGCAGCTTCTCGCATTGGCCCATGGTATGAATTTGCTGTCCCTTGCCAATGTGCTCGAGCTGGCCCTCAGCAGCCGTAAACAATTTTGCACAAGACCTCGGACGGGCCAATTTCATTCTATATAATTGAATCGAATTGGCCCATCAATCGACAATGTGATGCTGCACGAGACTGCTGTATGGGCCCACATTATTTGAAGCTAGCAGAATGGCTGCCGAGCAGCTTCTCGTATTGACCCATGGTATGAATTTGCTGTCCCTTGCCAATGTGCTCAAACTGGCCCTCAGCAGCCTGTAAGCAATTTTGCACAAGACCTCGGACGGGCCAATTTCATTCTGGATAATTGGCTTGAATTGGCCCATCAAGTGCATAATGAGGTCTGAAGCCAGGCTGTTGTGTTGGCCAACACCATTTGAAGCTAGCACAATAGCTGCCGAGCAGCTTCTCGCATTGGCCCATGGTATGAATTTGCTGTCCCTTGCCAATGTGCTCGAGCTGGCCCTCAGCAGCCATAAACAATTTTGCACAAGGCCTCGGATGGGCCAATTTCATTCAAAATGTAATTGAATCAAATTGGCCCATCAAGTGACAATGTGATGCTGCACGAGACTGCTGTATGGGCCCACATTATTTGAAGCTAGCAGAATGGCTGCTGAGCAGCTTCTCGTATTGACCCATGGTATTAATTTGCTGTCCCTTGCCAATGTGCTCGAACTGGCCCTCAGCAGCCTGTAAGCAATTTCGCACAAGCCCTCGGATGGGCCAATTTCATTCTAGATAATTGGCTCGAATTGGCCCATCAAGTGCATAATGAGGTCTGAAGCCAGGCTGTCATGTTGGCCAACGCCATTTGAAGCTAGCACAATAGCTGCCGAGCAGCTTCTCGTATTGACCCATGGTATGAATTTGCTGTCCCTTGCCAATGTGCTTGAACTGGCCCTCAACAGCCTGTAAGCAATCTTGCACAAGACCTCAGATGGGCCAATTTCATTCTAGATAATTGGCTCAAATTGGCCCATCAAGTGCATAATGAGGTCTGAAGCCAGGCTGTCGTGTTGGCCAACACCATTTGAAGCTAGCACAATAGCTGCCAAGCAGCTTCTTGCATTGGCCCATGGTATGAATTTGCTGTCCC
>Ga0307510_10005697_pt1 | contig 14841 bp, 4 predicted proteins | sample 12_EM_MG_FD_207224 | JGI IMG/M metagenome (GOLD analysis project Ga0307510, IMG submission 207224) | Populus trichocarpa ectomycorrhiza microbial communities from riparian zone in the Pacific Northwest, United States - 12_EM | ecosystem: Host-associated > Plants > Roots > Unclassified | place...
TATAAAATCTATGTTCTTTTTAAAATGATTTTTTTTCCCCTTCAAAATTGCTCCAAACATTAAATGAGCAATTATTTATCATATATGAGTTGTACCAGTAACGAAAGTGACGACGATTGGATATGGTTATCCGCCCAAGGGCATCTTAATGGAAGAAAAAAAAATTAATTTTTTTTTGGGGGATTTACAACTCTTAACATTGATATAAAAAAAAAATCCCTACTCTAATTGTTAAATTAAAGCCACCGATATGATGGTTAATTGTTTTTTTTTTTATTAAGCTAGACATTTTTTTTTAATTTTTTCATGTATAGAACCTTGTTTTTTTCCTTACAAATGACGATTTTTTCGCAAGTGATTGGTTGGTATGCTTCTCTAACTCGACCGTGTTGAAGGCAAAGTAGAAAACATAGCGCACACAAATGCCAAGAGGAAGTTGAGGAATCTTATTTGGCAGATAACCATCGGCCACGTGGTAGAGATCAGGTCCACGTCAGATGAAAAGTGCTAGCAGGCTTTTTTTGGAAAGAGAAAAAGGACAGAGACTGCTGGGTCAGTATGTGGGAACAGCAATGTTAATTTATTATATACTTTTGTAGTTTGTAGAGAGGTCTACAAGTCATAATTAACGTTGTTAATTTCTTTTGTGGTAAAACAATAAATATATAATGGGGGTCGGGTCAGTGATGAGTCACGCGACAGAGGGAGAGATGATCTGGTCCTCCAGTCTAGAAACAAAACAGAAAGAGGGAGGGCTCTATTCGCCCACTTGTCCAAATCTGACTTTTCAGCCATTTGAATTTTGACACGCGGTGACAGGTCATTTGTTCTTGTTCCTGGAGAGGCTGCCTCGACTCTCTGCATGATTGTTATTAGTCTTAAGTGATGTCGTGGTCCACTTTCCACCGTCACCATCACCGGCATCTTATTCTTATTCTTCGACACCAAGAGGTGTTGGTCATATGCAATATGCTTTATCAAAACATTTTGTGGTCCTAGCTCGTCTTTCTTTCATTTCCTGGGAAAATCCTTTTATAAAAGAATATGGACTATGGAGGATTTAATATCGTTGTATTCTACTTGTGATTCCGGCATCTATTTATAGAGCCCCGGTTGGTTCATGTTAATATTCAAATTTGTATTTTTTTTTAATTAGTTTATGGATTAGTTTGATTTTTCTAATCCTGTAGACTGGAAGTAAGAATTTAGGAGGATTATTGGGTTTTTTCCGCAAGAAAAACCCTTTGCTATTAATTTTTTGGTGAATATGTATTTGCATAGAAGTTTCGTACTCCTTTTCCGTTTTGACGGACTTTATTATTGGAAATTACCCGTGGAGACCAGCTTTGTTAACCATCCTCTCCTTTTCTTTTATAAAAAACCACGTGCCTATCACGTGTGAGCTTCATTAATTAGCATTAAAAATTGAATAAAAGGAAGAAAAGAAAAACAACAACTAGAAGGTGTTGAAGAAGTGATGGTTGTCGGTGAATGGATTTAGAAGAATTTACATGAAAACAAAGAGAGACAGGGATGGGATTGAAAATGGATACTGAAGAAGGATTGGTTGTTGGCGAGGATAAATAAAAACTTGGATTTACATCTTCCTTTTCCTTTTTTTTTTTTTTTTTTAATACAAAGCCGGTTTCGGAAACTTGCTCTACCAATATTATATTAACTCGTTGTGAGGCTTCTTCATTAGGAACTGGTCCAGAAGTTTAGATGTCAGGATATAGTTGTAAAATCCGTCTACAGGGTTAACTAGATGGCATTAGTAAAGAAAACTAACTTGAAAAATATATATATTAAAATAATATAATTCTGACTGATTTTTTTTCTCAAAAATAAATCAATAGATTTTAAATGGGTTTTACTTGAGTTAATTTGAATTTTTGACCCAGTCGGGGTTGAGTCAATTCCTTCTCTTGATTTTACATTGACCCATATTTCCTAGAAAAACCTATATTCAGAGTGTTTATTTGTAGAAAATTCTTCTATTTTTTTGAAAAATTAATTCAAGAAATATAAAAATAACATGTTTACTAATTAAGAATGAATATTGTTTTCTGGCACCTTGTTTGGAACCAAGTCACATTTTGGATTGAATTCAATATATGAGTAAATTTGAATTTAATTAACAATCTATTATAATTCTCATGTTTGAAATTAAATTTAATTATACTATCTAAAATATTTGTGAAAATAAATTGAATTATCAATCTTGACTATTTTACCTTTAATTCAAAAATTATTTATTTTTGCTATGAAAAAACATTTTTTTTGTTGCAATGACCCCTGCATTTATTTAAAATAACATGATATATAAGAATCTTAAAGAAGATATAAATATACTTGTCTCTTATTAATTCTTTATTAATAAAATTCAAAAAATAAATATTTGTCATAAAAAACTTTTGATCAAATTAATATTTCTATTAAAATGTTGAGAAAAAAAATTCTAGAAATATTCCAATAAAAATCCGAGCATTTTACTCAAATTAAACTTAAATAAAATAAATATCAAACCAGCTTTACCAAATAGACGAGCCAATTTAACTAATGCAACTTTGATAATTTTAGTAAATCATAAAGATGCCACAATTTCTAGTTATAATAATTCAAAATATATCACCATATAAAATAAGTTTTCGACAGCTGTGTGAATAAATTTGTGTCTGCATATTTCTCCACCCAACACCACTAGTAGCTTATTTGTTTTTATATTTTAAAAGTATTTTAAAAAAAAATTAAAATTAATTTTTCAATGTTTTCAAATTATTTTAACATGTTAATATTAAAAATAAATTTTAAAAATAAAAAAATATTATTTATATATATTTTTAATAAAATAACAGATTGAAAAATAACCATTAATAATAAATAAACAACCTACATGAAAAACATGTATGATTTCTACAATTCCCGTGACTTCTAAGGTACAACATTTACAAATTTGTTTTATAAATAAATTCCATCCATCTTGGAAAAGGACAAAAGTGAAAGGAATTGTGCAATAGAATATCGTTGTTTTTTAAAGTATTTTTTATTTTAAAATGTATTAAAATAATATTTTTTTAAAAAAATTATTTTTAAAATCAATATATAAAATATATATAAAAAAATAATTTTTAATAAAAAAAATTAAAATTTTTAAAAACACGAAAAAACGCTCCCTAAGTTGATATATGCCAGTTGAACGAAAGCCTGAATGGTCACAAGGTCCCAACACCTGCTCTTGTGTATCTGCTAGTTACAGCATCTTGGTGGGGGTGTTTGTATTTTTAAGGGTATTATTTTAAATATTATTTTAAATATAAATTCCAGGGGAAATTATTGTAACAAATCATAGGATCTTTCATTTATGTTATATTTACATGTATTTTAGAAATTAAATTTAATTTGAAATTCAAATCTAATTCTTTAAAGGGTTTCAAACATAAAAATTAATTTAATCATGTAAATTGAATTAAATTGAATTGAATTCACACGATTCCAGATTTTAAATTCTACTATTTTCTAATTCTTTAACTCTCTTCAAAACTCAACATTTTTTTTCTATTTGTTTTATTTTAAGATAAATCAAACGAGGCTCTTGTTTTTTATTTTTTAAAAAATATTTGCTTAATAATATGTTTTCATATTTTTTTAGTCTTTTTTAAAATAAATAAGAGAATTAAGATGAAAACTGAAAGATTATTTTCTAAAAACTAGTCTTAAAAACAAAAGATTTGATAATTGTTTTTCAAAATTTTGTGTTGATCTGATTACATATGATTGCAAGGTCCAATCATGGCTGGATCTAGCTAATGTCAGATTTCACGAGTCTTCACTGAGATGTGTTTATGTTTTGAAAAATTCATATTTATAAGTTTTTCTTGATCCAATATTTTTTTTATAAAGATATAATAATGAAATCTTGGTTCATTACATATAACTTTTTTAAATAAAATATATAGCAAGAGAGAGCGAATGTTTTTTGAAAATAATATTTCTCAAAAGATATTTAAGGAAACTAACACAATCCTAAAAACTTTATTAGAAAAATATCACACTAGTTTGCGTAAAAAGAAAAAAAACTAATGATATAAAATTATTCTCCTAAATAAAATTATTTCCTAATATGTTAATGATATACAGGATAAAATACTTTTTTTTATTTGTTTTTATTCTCAATATTTATTTAATTTTTAATAAGTTCTCTATAAGATAAAACATGAATTCAAACCTCATCTTTATCTTTCCTTAACAAAATTATTTTCTTATATGTTAATGATATACTAAATAAAAAAATTGTTTTATATTTTTTTTAATATTTATTTATTTTCTAATCAGTTCCTTGTCAAATAAACATGAACCTGAATTTCATCATCATCTTTTCTAAATAAAATTATTTCTTCATGTATTAATGATCTACCAAATAAAAAATTTGTTTTATATGTTTTTTCTAATCTCAATATTTATCTATTTTTAATCAGTTCCTTATTAGAAATATTTTCTCAAAATTTTTAGTTGTTAAAACAACTAATTTACTAATGTCATTTTATTCTCAAAATTTTATTATTGATTGCTAGTTACATACCAATTGTTAAGGAATTCTATTGAAACTTAAATTAATTATAAATATTATTTAATTTTAAATTGACTACAACTAATTATTAATTATCATAATTAGCCTAACAAGTCAAGTAATCCCATTGAAATTTAAATGGATTACTATAGAGAATAAAATAATCTTGATTACAGAGAATAAGTATTATTTAAAATTTTAAATTAAACTAAAATCCAAAAAAAAATAATTCAATGAGCTACGTAGTTTTCAACAACATAGCCTCTGGAATTGCTAATTTATGTGGTTGCGATGTTCTCAACATGTAAAATGTGTTATTTCTCAGAGAATTGTTTTTTCACATGTGCTACTTTTTAAAAACATTTCTGATAGGTGCTATTTTCTTTTTCTTGTTTTTTTTACGAAAGCAAACAAAGGAGTTACATTGACAATTCTTTCAAAGTAGAGGGAATAAATAAATAAAAAAAGATAAAAATAAATAAAGAGTCTTTAATTATCCAAACTTCCTGTAATTTAAAAGGTCTTCGTTCAGGTTTACCTAAATTCTTATATCCAAATCAATAACGTGTTTAAGCATACATACATTGCTTCATCGAGGATGATAAAGAGTCGTTTTATTTGCGGTTCTGGATTTAAATCTCGAAATAATCAATTGATAAAATGATATATTCATGTTAGTTTTTAAGATGATCTCAAGTTTCAGTTACAGCAAAGATGTAATGGATTCCCATATAAAAGATATCCATGGTTGCTTACCGGAGATATTATATTGATACAACATGATGATCGGCGAAACCCGCACGGATATATCCTCATTGCACCAAAGATTTAAACATGGCACTGGAAATTAAGAGTTCATGTACTCCTTTTTTCTCTTTTCTTTTCCCTGTGGCCAAGTTTCATAACTCTCAACCGTGCTTTAGCCCTGTAGACATAATTATACTAGAAAATAACCCTTTGAGCTTGTGATCCCTATGATCGAGACAGGATTTTATATAGTGCCTTCGAGCCTAATCATATACCCGACCTCAACGGCAATGCAGAAGTCCTTGTCTATTTGTCCGTGCAAGTCACACGACTATATGGTATATATTATATACCAGGCATGGCATATGATTTTTTGGAGTAAACGAAAAAAACATTATGATTAGTCTTGATCGAGTGGCCGGCGGAGCAAATAGAGCAATGCATGCCGACTTTTTAATGGCTAATATCATACTACGGAAAGGGTTCTTCTTCGGACTGTGACTCTGGTGGTGACATATGCCCCATATTCAAAATAGGAACAGGAGATGTCATGACTCGTTGAGAAAAAGAAGAAAAAAGCAGCAGAAAGGTCATTGAAGGAGGGTTTCTATCTTTTCGTTCAGTGTCGGGTAAGAGTTTAATCAGGCTCAACTGATCACTATCACCTGCATAATTGTCTGATGGATGATCGATAAGTTATTGACCATCTTGGTTACATGCTAGATCAACTCTACCAGGGAAAGGAAGGGAGAAAAAAAGCACCAAATCCTCGAAGGGTTTTTTTAGCTTAGAAAATGGACAAGACATGACCATGTGAAAAAGACAGTTCCTATGAAATTATACATTTGAGAAACAATTATTAGATGTTTTGATTAGAATCATATAAAATGTTGTATAATTAAGCCGTATGCATTACTTATTTAAAATAATATAATTTCATTGAAAAAAATTGATATTATTCTTTCGCATACACTTAGACCCGTTTGTTTGCTGGAAAGTAGTTTCTTTTTTAAAAGTGAATTCCGGGAAAGTGAATTATTTTCTGATGTTTGGCAATGTAATGACAAATAAGTTGGAAAACACTTTTCAGTGTTTGGTTATGTCATGGAAAATGAGCTGGAAAATAATTTATTAATTTTTTATTTTTCTCAAGTTTATTAAAATAATGATGAACAAATCTTACAAATTAAAAAGTTGAATGAGAATGAAATTAAAAAAAAGTATAATTTCATAAATTATCTCAAATAAAATAAATAATAATCAAAATAATAGAGATTAAATCTAAAAAATAAAAAAATGAAAGATAAAGAAATTAAAATAATAATAATTAACATTTCATAAATTATTTCAAATAAAATAAGTAACAATCAAAAGAATGATGACCAAATTTGATACATAAAAAATTTCAATAAAAAAATGATAAGGGAAAAGCAAATAACAACTATAAAAATGAGGACCAAAGTTATATAAAAATTAAATTTTAAGAGATGAAATTGAAAAATAAATATTCAAAACAAAATATATATAGCAATCAAAAGTTTGAGGACCAAATTTGATATAATCAGCAAATAATATGACATTTCTAAATTTTTTACAACTTCCAGAAAGTGTTTTCCATCCAAATTTTTCAGGAAAACACTTTCCTGGAAACAAAGCTAAATTTTTCTTTGACTGAAAAGTGTTTTTCGTTGACCAACTTTTTTAATGGTAAACAAACACAAAAAAGTTTGGAAAGTGGTTTTTTAAAAAATGAATTCTAGAAAAAAAACATAGCTTTAATGGAAACGCTGTGAGAAAAAAAGTATGAATAAGATTTCGATAATAAAAAAGAAATTAAAACAGGGGATTGATTATCCTGCATATAAAAGGTCATCTATAGCAGATTTACGATTCCAGCTTAGAATAACAGAAGTTCCGTCATTCGTGAACCAGGAAAAAAATAAACAAGAAGAAGGAGCACGAGCACATGGTGGTATGGAACATGAGATGGACTGCAGGACTTGGGCTTATGAGCAGGCCAGAAGGCCCATGAGACTAGAAGTATTTTATGAACCATTTTCTGATTTGTAGGCCGCATATAGATTTACGTGGGCTCTAGCGGACCTGCACAGTAAAAAAAAGAGGAATGGAGCCATTGCAGCCGAACCCGAAGTGGCACGGTTAAATCGTTGTGAAAGACTCGAGGAATAATAGGATGCAAAAAAGTGGCAGTGTTGGTTTTTAAAAAAAAAACAATTAAAAACAAAAAAATATATTATTTTAAAAAATACTCTTAAAACAATATATATATATTTAAAAAATATTTTTTTAGCATCAGCATATCAAAACAATTAAAAACAAAAAAAAATATTATTTTAAAAAATACTCTTAAAACATAAAATTAAAACAAGCTAACTGGCTACAAATTATTAGCCTTGGCTTTAAACTCAAACATTCAATAATTTATCGTAGCCTTGTAGCAAACATGGCCGCAAAAGTAATAATTGATTAATTTTAATAAAAAAGGTGTTTCCATGTATATTTTCGGATTTCAATGATATACTAATATAGCCATATGCAATCTCAAAATCTGGGTATGCTAAATAAACTTCTTTTTTCTTTTATTTAAGAATACCTTTGGTGTTAAATGAGGTGACTTTACAAATAACGAGGGCATTTAAGATACAAAATGATAGTTTTGTAATATTTTAATAAAACAGAGTGTAGATTTTTATCCAATTTTTAAAATTTTGTTTGATCTCAGTAATTTCACAGCAGAGGATTGTTGTAATTCACTCCTATGATATTGTAAAATGTCACATAAGGTATTATCCTTTCCATGAATTCTATACAGAATCCGTTTTTATTTAATTAAGAAGATTCTGCCTTTCAAGAAGGAAATGAACAGGATATCTCTCAATCACCATCCTACCACCTCCATTTCAGCCATTATGCTGCCCGTTTTGGGGTCCTTTCCTTTCCAAGCACGCACCTGCCTGCATCAACAATGAGTATATTCCGCCGAAATAAATTTAATTAAACACAGACACTCTAGTCAAATGGCAATTCGAACTTCCGAGTGTGAACAAAAAATTGGATCCTAAGCCGTCACTGCATATCCCAATCATAAATTAAATTTAAAAATAAAATAAACATACAGATATAGTTAGTATTCACATGATATGGATATCTTTATGACAAATACGCTGGCAAAAAGGTTGGGTGCTCATACAGTTCACACCTACCCAGAGTCTATACGTTTTAGATTCTTTCCTCTTTTTTCTCTCACGTCGGCAATGGTACCTCTGCATAAATACTGAGAGCTCAGCGAGAGTTGTCTGTCCAAAATTGACAATGGGGTATTGGTGTATCAATCTTTTGACAATTGTTTCACTTCTGCTTCTGTTTCCAGTGATTAATGGTTGGGGAATTGATGGACACCTCACAGTATGCAGAATTGCTCAGGTCTTTAAGCTTCTCTTTTGCTCTTATATCGTTATGTGCGATCGATGTGTGTTTTTCTTCTTTTAGGGATCAATATGTATTTTGTGCTTGTGCTTTTGTGCTGTAACAGTCCCGCTTAAGTGAAGCTGCTGCAGATGCTGTCAAGCAACTGCTGCCAGAATATGCAGGGAGTGACTTAGGGAGTGTGTGCTCATGGGCAGACGAGGTTAGGTTCCGTTATCATTGGTCAGCCCCTCTTCATTTCATCAATACCCCAGATGTTTGCAACTACAAATACACTAGTAAGTTGCTCTTCTGCTTGTATATGAATACTATCCCCGTTTTCTCTCTGTCCCTTTTTCCCTTCCCAGTTTGTATTGCTTCTAAGTCAGACCAGTTTTTGTTTTTTTTTTTCTGGTGTTAACTGCCAGTAGAAAGACGAAAGCCGAATTTGGTGGTTCTGCTTTAATTAGCCATTGCTGCAGGTGTTTACTTTTTCTTTTTTATGCTCAGGGGATTGCGAGGATGATACTGGTGAAAAAGGAAGGTGTGTTGCTGGGGCAATTAACAATTACACTACCCAGCTTCTTACCTACAACAGTGGTTCCTCGCAAGCTGATAGTAATGAAAACAAATTGTTATTCATCAATCTTCCCTGCCTGTCATCATAAATCTTGCTAACGAAATGAGTTGATTTATCAGATAACCTGACAGAAGCCCTTCTCTTCCTTTCTCATTTTATGGGAGACATCCATCAGGTGTGAGAAAATTGCACTTTTTATTCCGCAATATTGTGTTCATTGTCGAGTCAATGCTTTTCGCCTTTGTAGATGATAGTAATGTTTTTTCAATGCAGCCTCTACATGTGGGTTTTGCTTCAGACAAAGGAGGCAACACCATTGATGTCCATTGGTACAGAAGGAAACAAGTCCTTCACCATGTCAGTCCAATTGCCAAACGTTGTCGAAAATGCCTCGGCCTTTAACAAAAAAGCTTAACGTTGTGCTCATGTCGATGCTTACAGATTTGGGATGCCAGTATAATAGAGACAGCAGAGGAAAGATTGTACAACTCAAACGTGGATGACTTGGTTGATGCCGTTCAGAAAAATATCACGGTACTCTTCTTCAAAGATTTGAACCAAATGAAATACGTTTGGCCCAATAAATCTGTTCGTTTTCTTTACCCTTTCTGACATAACTTTCTTTTTTTTATTCTCTGTTGCCTTTGGCAATAACCAAACAACAGAATGACTGGGCAGATTTAATTCCAGGATGGGAGACCTGCAGCCTTAACAAGACAGCCTGCCCGGACATGTATGTTAAACATCCTCGATTTATTAGGAGACGAACAATTTATAAGGAATTTCTTTCTTTCACCATAAGATTATTTTGCGACAATATCGATGTCTGTTCAACCCTAGTCACGCCAGTAATTTTTTTTCCTGCCTGTTTTACTATATTTTCAACCCTTGCATGTAATTAAACTTAATTCAAACAGCTAGGATGGACGATGATTAACTTGATTCTGGATTTTATTATTACAATTTTGTTAATTCATACATTAATCTTAAAAATAAAATTGTTTGTTTTATAGATACGCATCTGAAGGTATCAAAGCAGCATGCGATTGGGCATATAAAGGGGCGACTGAAGGGACAGTGTTAGAAGGTTGGAAAGATGCAAGATATTCTTCTGAGGTTTACTGGTTTGAGTGCATGCACTTGTTATTCGATTAATCAGAAAAAATAAGACCATCTCTTTCGCATTGCAGATGATTATTTCCTATCCCGTTTACCGATTGTGAAATTGCGGTTAGCTCAAGGTGGAGTTCGTCTGGCAGCCACGCTCAACCGCATTTTTCAGTGACGAATATTTAGTTCTGGAATTAAATAGAGCATCCTAAAGCTTTTGAGAGAAACTGTTCTATGTTGATTATATGGGGGGCCTTATCTATGCAATGCATCCTAAACTTTTAGGCATTGTTTGCAAATGTAATACTACTTATTGTCTTCTAAAAACTCAAGCACTCTGATTTTTCTTAAAATTTAGTTTAAATCAAACAAGTACAGATAGACATATAACTGTAAATACTGTTACAAGCAATGGTGGTACAAAGAAAAAGCAGTGCTTTAAACATACATTCCATGGAAATAACAAGTTTTTGACAAACTACAGATCATTCAATGCATTTAACAAAACATCGAGAGGTTGAACTTTGTGTGGCATTCATTGCAACGCCACCTTTTTTTTAACACAAATAATTTACAGCTGAATCATCTCAAATATCTATACAAGAAATAGAGATATGTAGTCTAAATCCAAGTTTACAACATAGCATACTTTTATTTTTTTAAGGTTTCTTCACTACCAGAACGGGGCACTTTGCATTGTGAAGACAGTAACTGCTCACACTTCCTTGGATAGCTCTGTGTAAAGATATTGGAATCAGAACCCAGAAATGCTATTTGAAGTTAGTATAATAACTTAACTGGCAGAATACGTAAAATGTTAACTGTGATCATCATTTGTCAAATAAAAAGAAAGAGGGAAAAAACTAGGAAAGCATAACTGGATAAACCAAGTGAAAATGTTTCTTCTATCTGTTGCTTCTCGTGAAGATTCGGACTAGTAGAAAATATTCTAATAAGTTTTCACATCCTTCTTTAAAACAGCTAGGAAGACTATATGTATGGTTGAAAGGTATATGATCGTAACTCGAACTATAATACATTCTGCGTCTAAATGCAACTTAGCTACTGACTCATGAGTCATCAATAAATATTTTCATATCCTTGTCACATTTTCTCAAGCAACTTTTAACAATACCAATTTTCATAAACAACGAAACAATTCTGTTTTATCTTGGTCTCAATGACACCGAACATTTCTGATGTTAGGCTTCAAGTTCATGAATTGATGAAAAATGAGTGCTTTGTATTTTTATTTTTTTTAACTTGCGCCATCATCCCACCTACAGTCGATGAATTGTAAAATCTGTATGTAACAGCATCAGAGAGATAGTTTTTACTTAAGCTACAGAGCATCGAAACAGATATAAATTTGTAAACCCTTTTGTAGATAGGAGAGGATTAACCTTTTGATTTTGCCAATGCCGCGCTCCCCTAAAACAAGCAGGCTAATATTGAGCCTTTGAACTGCATCGCATATGGCTGTTTGAGGATCACCCACCTCTGTTAATGTCTCAGCATCAACCTTTGAAAAACAAAAGTAATAAATGTAAGTCCTCATTTACACACATTGGCATGCCCCATAAGATCAAATGCAAATTAGGGCTTTAATATCTTGGACGGTTGTGAAACAATTGAATTTCATGCTAATCAGTATAGAACAGAGAAACGTGAGCGTACTCCTCGACCAGCACAAATTTCTTTAGCTTTCTCCAGCAAAGCAAACGCGATCTTCTTATTCTGGTCTTGGATAGTGTAAGTATACTCCGGATCTGTCACACACAACATAAATAATTTGAGCGTACAATTTCCAACATACAGAATCCAGATGTTGGTCTATTTCTCCTAAGATTCTATACCAGTCAATCAAAATTTTAGTAACAAAAAGAAAATAGAGGATCTTTACACAAAAACACACCGACCGAGGAATAGTAGATTCGAAGGATCCTTTACCTCTAGTTTTAGAAGAAAAAAAAACTTTTTATGTGGACACTGCAAACTCCTTGGACATGTTTTGGTTCACTAAGGATTTGAATGAAATACGAATCTCCTTTTGATTTCTCAACAATATGCTTTGGTTCCGCAAAAAACAGAATTACAACTCCAATAGAAATCAAATCCTGTAACTTCAGATTTTGTACATATAACAAATAGAGGAAAAAAGGAGCACTTACTGGCTGAAACCGAGCAGTACATGCGAGCAGAACTGAGAGCAGCGGCAGTAAAAGAATGGTTATTGCTGGGAGGAGGCTGTGCGGTGAAGATAACTAGAGATGATTTAGTGATAGATTCCTCAAGATTGTCAAGTACCCACATGAGAGCATAGTGGCTATACTCACCATCATCAACGGCAACCATCACTTTCCTCTCAAGTGGTACCCCTCCATTTTCCGTCACGTGCTCCGCCATTTTCTAGGGTTTGAAGTAATGAAGCACAGAGAGATGCAAAAGTTCACTTCTGGTTTGGAGATAAAAGATGCAGAAGCCAAATGGGGTGTGTCTGTTTGTTGAAGACAGCAGCTGCTAGTAGCTTCTGCCTTGTGGGTTGTGAAATGGTGGTAAAGAGAAACAAGTGGCGGTTTTAACAAGGTCAAAACGGCCAGTCAAATATCAAGAAGTTCTGTGCATTAGACACGTGAAAAAAAACCACTTTTCTTCATAAATCCTGCTTTCCTAGGACTTTTTTATTAGGTTTCTTTGGAAGTAAAGAAATATATTAAAATAATTTTATTTTTTTAAATTTATTTTTTATATTAGTATATAAAAAAATCTAAAAATATTTCAAAAAATAATTTAAAATTAAAAAAAAATAAAAATTTTCAAAAACATGACACCGCAATAGCAAACAACATAGATATCCAAACGTATGACACCACAAAATTTATCCAGAAGACCTTTCGGACATGGTCCCCAGAAATATTCGTCTTTAGATGTGATTGGGTGTTGTTTTGGTAGATAAGACTGAATGGTAAAATATGAGATCATGTCACCATTTATTTGATCGGACGTTTTAAACATTCGGTCATGGTATTTAACTATTTATTACCTTTACTTTTTGAAATATGACGCTTTCACTCTTCTTTTTTTTTTTTTTTAGGATTGCTATTTCCACGTGCTCACAAAATATTACTCTAAAATGTACGAATTATACTTATTGTTTAAAATATTAATTATATTTTTTTTAATGAGTGCTGTATATGACTTAAAAAAAATTGAGCATGAGACATATGGACGATTGTCTGATTTCTTCTTCTTATTATTATTAAGTAAAAACCTAAAACATGTGGGATAAGTATTGTTTGGATAATATTTTGCATCCATTTATATTTTACCATGGATTTATTATTCATATTTGTTTTTCAAATTACTTTTTAAACTTTTTTTTAGTGTGATTAGATCCTTTTTAAGCCAAGTTCAAGGGTAATCTAATGAAATTTGTTGACTAAGTATAAAATTGAAAAACAAGAATTAGAGTAGAAAATACATCATAAATAGGTGATGGTTTCAAAGTTCAAACAAAAAATTTAATTTAGTCCTTGTACTTTAAAAATTACACATATTAGGTACCTCAATATTTTCTCCATTCAATTTTGATACAAAAATTTATTTTTGTTATTTTTTAGTTTCTGATTCGAAAAAAAAGATAGAGAAGTGGCCAAACTTTGATGATAGAAAAAAAAAAAAAGTACCGTTGACACCGATTTAGGCTACCAAAACAGTCAATATTTGTATCAAATAATTCAATTTGATGAAGGGAGTTCATATTATGTATTTTTTTTTTACTTTTAAAGTTGGTAAAAAAATAGATCTAAGCCCTGAATGATTTTTTATTTTATGTTGATTTTGGTTTTTGATATGTTTTTTTGGGGTTTTTAGGTCATGGATAGGTTTATCACTGTTTTCTATAGTGTTTTGGGTGAAAATGGGTTAAAAAATAAGTTGTGTAAAAAAAACCTTGAGCCTTGATTTTCCGGACACTATAATGGCTGAAATCTTGGCAAAATCACACAACGTGTCATCTCATTTTTTTTTTTCAAAAACGTTGGATAAACGATATGTCATCCACCCCAGATAAAAAAAAAAGGCCCAAGCACGCGGGACCTCACAAAATAGGTCAGGCCCAGCAACACCTGACCTTATGCTTTTTATTTTAAAAAATTATTCTTTTTTATTTATATTTAAATTAATATAACTTATCTCTTTTATTTTGTTTGTGGAGCCTCTTCTAAATGATGGTTTTTTTTGTTATTTTGTATATATTTAATTTTTTAAGTGATTTTTCTTTTGTGTGTGTCTGTAAACTTTATATTTTCAAATATTTTTTTTTATTTTTAGATAATATTTATAATATGTTCAGCCTTACATGATATTTTTTTCCTTTTATTTTAATCAATCAATTTAATATATTTATATA
>Ga0307510_10005698_pt1 | contig 14840 bp, 5 predicted proteins | sample 12_EM_MG_FD_207224 | JGI IMG/M metagenome (GOLD analysis project Ga0307510, IMG submission 207224) | Populus trichocarpa ectomycorrhiza microbial communities from riparian zone in the Pacific Northwest, United States - 12_EM | ecosystem: Host-associated > Plants > Roots > Unclassified | place...
ATATAGCCAGTGGAGAACTCAATTAGAGAATCTACCATGGATTGTAATAATGGATGGATGTTTTTTCACTTCATCGAATCGGCTGGCAAGACTATCCTCGTGAGTGAAATAGTTTTTTTTTCGTGTGATCCATTTATTATTTTCATTTTTCTTGGATATACAAAGGTTTTTTTTTCCCTTTTTAGAATAGTAAAATATCTTCATTGTTCTTCAAAGCTAAAAAATCAGATAATTGACTTCTATAGGCTTTTTTGAGATTTCATATTTTTAAACACCATAAATTTACTAAAATATAACCCTTGTTTCAAAATTAGTTTAAGCTTTCTTTGGGGTATTTTTATATTTTCATGTGGGTTTTCTTTATTATAATAAGGTTGTTAAAGGGGTAAATTAATTAGTCTTTTACAATATATATATATATATATAAAACCCTATCAGGCACGTGGGAGGACGTCGCGGCGCTTTGGCTGCGCATGCGCCATCCTCTGATGGTTAATTTTCTTTTCTCACATGTGGTGCATATTGAGTATTGTTAGACAAATTGTTATTGGAACGATTTTTCTCTCTCCTCCCCTGAAACAAACTTGTGTGTAACATTTAAAATTTCATGATAATCCTCGTAGTAGAGCATATTTGAGTATCAATTTTTATTTTTTTGATTTTTTAATTTTATATTTGAGCTTTTTGTAAGTTTTTTTATTTTTTTTGATTGCATCCTTCAATCTAAATTTTTTATTTTTTGATATTTCAAATTTGACTCAATTGTTTTTAATTTCATCATTTAATAAAAAAATTTAATTTTTTAAAATTTGATCTTCTTTCTCTTGATGGTTTCCTCTTTAATTCTTTTTGTGAAATTGATATTTCTTTTCAATTTAGTAATTGAATCCAAAATTATTCATCCTCTAATTTCTTTTTTCTTTGCAAATCTGATCCCTATTATTTTAATTGTTATCTCTTATTTTGAATCTTTTTTTGGTAATTAATTTTTTTTTTAATTTCATACTTTGATATATTTATTTGACAAGTCATGGTTATAACCTGAATCATAATTTGTTTTCTTTAAAACATATTTGCGTGTTTATGTTTTACAAAAACAAAAAATAATAGCACCTAGCTATGTATCGCGGTGCTACAGGCTTATTTGAGATTGTGGTAGCGGTTGCGGTTCAAAGTGCTTTCGCTTAGAAATACATTAAAATAATTTTTTTTTATTTTTTTAAAATTATTTTTGAGATCAGCACATTAAAATAATATGAAACCATAAAAAAATATTTTTTTTTTTAAAAAAAAGTTAATAATCAACACTTATTCAAACAATCAAATTCTAGTATTCGAAAAGTAAATGAGTAATTAACAAAGTTGTAAGGGGCGTATCTGTCATGACTCATGATGTGGTCGACGTCTCCATGTAGCTCGACAGAATGAGGGGAGGCATGCAATTTCGGGTCCCTTTCCTCCCCGTGAGACAGTTCAGCCAGAATGGGAAAGTTGATTCCATTGAAAAGCTAAAAGCTAGAATTTTATGGTTGACCCAATGCGATACGAGTGGTAAGTTAAAAATCGAAAATATCACACCGATCTCTTCAGTGGCTGGGGCAACAGATCCTCTGATATTGTTACTTGCTAAAATAGCGAATCTGCTTTCTTCCGACACGTATAATTTACTTAATACTATAACAGTAAAGTTTTTTTTTTAAAAAAAATTCAAATTCTTTTACACTCGGATTTGTTTTAAAATAATTATTCAGGTTATTTTCAAACCGGTCAAGTTAACTGGATCACGACATGATAATTTTCACACAGTTTAATTTTAAACTCGGACCAAGTAAAAAGTCAAGTTAATAAGTTTTTTAAATCAATTTGATTTTTTTTATTTCATCATTCTTTCCTTAATTTCACCCATATTTTTTTTTATCTTGAAAATGACTCGGTTATCTCAAATTTTTTGTTTATCATTCTTTGTTAGGTTTTATATATATATTATAGAATATACACATCGCCATAAATATCTCTATAAATATCTTGAATATTTTAAAGATATTTATATAAAATATATTAAAACTTACATATCTTAAGAAAATCTATATTAAGAGAGGGCAAACCATGCCAACCCTATAGAAATGCAAAATAAAAAGAAAACAAATTATAAAGCTAAATTCTCGATCATCCCAATATTAAAAGATAAAAAAATTAAAAAAAAATCATAATAAAATTCAATATCTAAAAGGAAAAAAAGAAGAAGTAAAACATTGTGATCCACACTGCAAAAGGCGTGATTGAACGATAATTTCCCCACACTCTTTAGTATTTGTTACTTTATAAAATTTAATGATATGACTTTTCTTTAAAACTTATTTTTTTTTAACTACAGAAAGAAAAAAAATAAAGAAACAAATTACTCAATAAAAATAAATTATAAAAAAATTCAATAAAAAAAATAAAAGGAGAAAAAAGAAGCAAATCGATATAATAGGTGTGGGTGAACAATGATTTTCTCACACCCTTTAGTTCTTGTTAATAGTTTACAGGTAAAAAAATAATTAGTCTCTATTTTTTTATCTATTTATAATTTGATCTTTTTCATCCATTTTTATTTTTTTTAAGAAATAGAAAACAAAAAATACATATGTAAAGATTGATGAGGAAATAAGATATTCTTTGAAAAACAAATACTAAATGAAGCATGATAATAGTCAAGGGATTAATTAGTCATTATAAAACAAAAAGGACTATTTAGTTTATTTTAAGAGGCCAAAGGGACTAGTTTATAATTTAATCTTTTTTTTTTCTTAGGCAAACCTCATATAAGGCAAAGAACTACGTTTTTTTTTTCGTAAAATACAAACATATCTTAGGCTAGAGTAGCCACTCTCGATGTAATGCTTTTCAGTTGCCACTCAAAATCTGAAAATCTAGTATTACAAACCTTCAAAAATAATTTCAGCCGTAGTTGCTTCTACCTACCACCATAAACGGCCCCATCATTTCAGCATCAAGAGGAAGAGGTAGAAGGAGAAGGGACACAGGGGAGCGAGCAGCTCCAAACAACCACATTAATTACGATGACGAGTGTGAGCCCCGGTCCCGTATCTTTTCAGAGCCATAATAAATACCTGCATCAAACCAATCCAGGTTCCTTACTTTATGTGAGAGGAAACAAAGAGCCATCATATACACTATGTAGCCTGTTATCTCCCAGAAGCCTGAAACAATGAAATTTCTAATTTGGACCCTTCCGTATAAGGGTACTGCCTGGTGCAACTGTTAAATAGACCCACAACTTCTTTTTCTGGTTTACTAAGAGATAAATATTATGGAATTGAACAAGTGTATGAAAGCCCTAAACTTTACAAGGGCCGATGTCTACCATGCTCAACCAACAAGCGTGTTATTGACGATGGAAGCAGAGCAGAGGACAGAGAGTTGAAACGTTTTCATCCAACATGCCTAAAGACTAGACCTCACAATAATAGCTTCCATAGCTTAAGTACGAGTTAACATAAAAGGTCTTGGACTTTAATCCATGTTGCTTGAATGATGAGGCTGCTAACAAGTTTAGGTTTTTTCTGACAGCTAAGCAAAGAGCATGCAGGGGGTTTGCAGCAAATTCATCCAAAATCTTGCTATAATGAATGACATGAATCAAACACCAACGCATAAGTTAACAAACCAACAGGTGAAAGGGAAATATGAGGATGACATGGGCACGATTTGGTTATATGTAGTGTGATGTTGTTTACGCCTTCGAGGTGGGCAGGCTTTTTGGTGCACAAATCTTGTAAGATACGAAAGCAGAGCTTTCTGACATACTTGATATGCTCCCATCTTTATCATATTTGAACAACACATCCCATGTCGTCACTCCCCGACTCCATCAATATTAACATTTCAAAAAAATAATCAAGAAAAATTAAGGCACTAAATCCTAGGTTACATTCTATATATATATATATAAATATATTTTTTCGGTCTAGATTTCAGAAAAATTAAAAAAACAAAAACCAACTGATCATTGAGAAGTGAGAGACGGATAGGCAAAATTTAGTTATCTTGGATAGTCAATACTATGTTCTTGACAATGAAAGAAATGCCTTGTAAGATCAACAATTTAAAGGATAACACTTGCAGAATAAGAAGGATTTGTAGGATGAGAAGGGTAATTACAAGAGTAGCAAAAGAAGAAAGATTTTTTTAGCACTCTACATATGAAGGGGGAGTCAACTGGCAGAAGTTAGACGAGATACACGGGGGTTTAAGTCGGATATCCACATTTGACAAAAGCGATCTTCTTCACCATAACATATCCCATCTCTTTCAATCATGGATTGAAAATTAAGTTCCCACACTTGCATTTCCAACTCATTGGCTTGTAATTGGAGATGCCATCACCTCTAGAGTACGCGATGTTGGAAATTGCAGCAGAGAATCGACTTCTCTTACGGCTATGGGCCTGTGTTGTTATTGGTACTTGAACTGCTTCACAGTGCTCACAAGAGTTGCACCTTTTGTCGCATCTTGGTGGCCTTGACCCTATTGTCCGAGCTCTCACCGCTATTTTCTCCTCTTCTACACCCTTCTGTTTATGTCAAAGATAATTGTTGAACTTCTATTGCTAAAGCTTAAAATGTAAAATCAAACACGAGAAACCAATAAGTTTGGCAAGAGCCAGAATATCTCTTACCTCTGGAGCCGCCTCCAGCAGCTTGGTAGTTACCCTACCTGCAGAGAAATGAAACTGACCATTGTTAAATTCCAGAACGCGTTAATTTTTTTTTTCATTTTTGCAAAATAAGAATTTGGATCTCTTATGAGCTAGTTTCTTGCAATGAACTTGGATCGACTTACCTTCAGCCGTGAATCTCACAAGGGTCGAGCTTGAAACCAAGATAAATAGCAAGGAAATGATTAGTTGTCTGTTTCTGTGACAACTGAAGCCAATTTTAGCACTGCCCATTCCCTCAGAGAGATGCAGAGAGATAGAGAGGAAGGGTGTGGTTGAAAGTAGAACCTTGAGAAATGGAAGGTATAAGAGTGTGAGAGCAGAGTAAATTAATAGAAAGGAGGATGAAAGTGAATGACAGTGGCAGTACAGGAAGGTAACTGAATATGAATCTGAATCCTGAAAAGTGTACGAAGAGAGGTTCAGTGCTTCGTTGCCACCTCAACAAACCAAAAAGACGAGTCTGTTTTTATCTAAATAAGATTGAATGTCTAAGCCAAAAAGAGGATATTCCAGCCAGCCTTAAAGAAAAATGGGTGAGGACCTCAAAACGAAAAGGGAAGGACCTCGACCTCGTTTCATGAGCCACCAGAAAACCAAAGGTATCCCCACATCTGTGCAAAAAAGAAACTCCAGGGGTACTATACTCAGAGCCAGAGGCAGAGCAAGGAAAGACAAGGCGGAGGAAGAGAAATGAATTGGTGAATCAATCCAAGTAGAAAGACAAAAATATAAACCCCTCACTTACACCAAATGATAGATGTGAGATTTCTTAATCTACTGAAAGGACATGTGTCTATGATTTATCACAGGTGGTATTGATAGAATGACATAACGGGTTCCTTTCGTTTCTCTGCTTTCATTTGTCTTCCTTCACGTTCGTATTGCTTGCTTAAGTAGGGTTGGGATTTGAACAGTTGTTGGCAGTCTCAACTTGACACGCCAAGTCATTTTCTTTCTTGTCTTGGAAAGAGTATGAGAATATATTTCCCAAGGCGGATACTGTTTGAGGGTATGCTTCTAGGGAGTAGGAGCATGATCTATCGAGTTTGCTTGAGAAGCCCATATTTGGGGAACTGCAATTATCTGAGTATGGAAGGTATGGTTTTTGCCTGCAAGCTATCACGCTGAGTCTCGGGGAAAAGAGCGAAAATCCGTTTGATTCGTACCATGTGCTTGTGACTTGTTGCATCGAACTACGACAGCTCCTCCTCGAGCTTTAAAGGGAAAATAAAAAAAATAACACCAACACGTTAGATCTCCCAAGTCCTAACAGCATGCTGTTATTGAACAGGTTACCATTTGAGATGGAAATCGTGAGTTTTACACGTACCAAAAATGTATTTACCACAAGATCAGGTCTTATCCTCCCTCGTTCCACAGTAGCTTTTGCTTAACATGTGCAAATACAAATGGTTTGCGAACACAGTGAGTGTTGTCTTTTAAGTGTAATGTTATTGATTTCTACAAAGCGTGGCAAATTTCACTCGAAAATTTCCCAAGACTATAGATCTTTCATTCTAATTAAGGACAATAGTCCCCGTGTCGTTGAAGTTCACGAATACAATCATTATAAATTCCGATTTTCCGGCTCCTAATCAGTTTTCAATGAGTAAGAGCTTCTGCAGACTAGATAACCTATAGCAGCACGAAAGATTCGTGTACCTTCATATCGCCGAACCTTGGTTTTTGATCCTCGGAAGGAAGTCAAGAACGAGCTAGCTGAGGCTTCAATAACAAGGGCCTGCGCTGTTCCTAACTGGGCTACAAAAGAAAATATTTTACACCCAGGGAAAGTTCTTCTGGGCTGAAAAAATTATCTCATCACACACCTTCAACCCTGCAAAACGTGAAAATGTAAATTGGTGGAGGTGGGGCGGCGGTTTAAAATGCTTTGACAAGGCAAAATGTTAATGGATCATTGTCATTGATTAACAGAGGTAACTCAGAGCAACTATTTTCACGTCAACAGGAAAGTAAAAGCCATATGAATAAATGTGACAGGGAAACGGATTATGAACTCATCTTGATCATCATTAACATCGCCCATTCTCATGATGGCACAGAGAAATGACGCACGGCAGGTTGTTAACTTACACATACTACCAGGATAAAAGATTACATGAATATGTGCAATTGCTTTCTATGTAAAAGTTTCACTAATCTCTCTCCCCAACTCTCTCCCTTACCCTATTCCTATATTATTTAACACAGAGCTTCCAGCATAGTTTGTTTTCCCTCCTTGTATCGGCTACTCACAGTGAGGTTAGCTGGAATTTCCCCCGAGGATGCAGAAATATATCATTGAAAAAATCACTGACAAGATAAATCATATAGAATTTGCACCTTTCACAAAAGAAAATTGTCAACCATGTGTTGGACAACGTCAGCCCCATCAGAATTGATGCAGGAGATTTTCACCTGAAAATAAGAGAGAAAATGAATATGAATCTCACGGAAGCACGTGAAAACATGCGACTCTGGAATACTCTACTGGTTTGTGTGGTAGAAAAGAGAATCAAATTAGACAGTAAATGGTAAAGGCCTCAAATATTATTTCTAATGAAATAGAGAGAACTCCACCTCTAAGAAAAAGACAACTTTACCTGAATGGTGCTGTGCGCCAAGAACCTTTGCATACTTCCACTTAAGTTAACATCAACTCGTTCCCAGCTCAACTTTGTCAAGCTTCTGATCATTTCCTCTGCAAGTGTTTTAAAATAAGTTATAACCCATGGAAATAACAGTATTTAATCAATGATCATGTTTGGTTCTCCATGGTAAACGAAGAATCTGTAACTACATTCCCAGTCTTTTTTCTTCGACTTCTCAGAAGGCCATATGAAACAGCCCAGCACAGAAAAATACTGGTTTTTTCACCACAGGAGTCCAACCAAAAACACGCTTGCCCAAAAAGTTTCAACTCTGCTCAATTCCATGAGGCCATCTCTTAAAAAGCTTCCCCTGCCTCTAGTCCACCAATTATTCATTATGATGGTAGAATTTACCTTTAACTGATTATATTTTCTTTGGTTTTTTCTGACACGGAAATTAACTTACATGAGCCTAGAAGTTACAAGTAACACGACAAATAAACTCAACAAGGCCTCATAAGCTTTAGAGCATATTGACTTAACCAGACAGTTAGAAGAAGCAATAAGTGGCAAACCTTCCATGTCAATAGTCTTGCAATCATAAGCTTTGACCTCTGATATTTCATGCTGAGGGCTTGCATTTTCTGTTGTCTTCACATTAACAATATGTGGATATTTCTCATGTCTTGAGAGATGTTGTCTCTGAAAGGGGAAAAGCATTAATCATGTTATAACAAATTTTTCATCACATACCACAAAACAGTCTAGTGAAGCTGAAAATGTACCTTAGGGAGTTCATCTCTTCGCCGTAAAGATGATGTGCACCATCCCACAATGTCTAGAGCATGTCAAGTTCCCCAGTTTGGCAGTAAGTATGATCCTGAGAAATTTTGTGCTCGGATGGTTTAAATTATGCATGATTTGTCCAAAAATTTGTTATTTTTGCATTTCACCATTTGGTATGGAAACTTGTTCGTTCATAACTTTAAAAAAACAAAATCAATGAGGATACGGTCAAAACTTGCATTTGCATATGCCACACGACGCTTAAAGGATTCCAAAGCAGATCTGCAGAGACAAGAAAAGGTATGAAGGCAGCTTTCCTAATCATTCACAATCACAAGGGTGTTTATATTTCCAGGATAAATCATAAGTTTATCAAACTCACATAAAATTAAGATTTTCAGAGTCACTAGTCATCTGAAAAAGAAGCGGAGGTTTTCCACCATCAACATCAGTCAAAAACAGATGTTTTCCAGTCCTACCAAGAAACCCAGCAATTCGAGCAGCTGCTTTTTCCAGAGTGTAAAAGCCACAAAACATTGGGACCTAAAAATAACAAAATCATGGGACTGATGTCAAAACTATGCCAGTTCAGTATACACATGTATGTTCTTTAATTCATGCTGCTCAACTGACATCCTAGCTACCATCACTAAGAGTGAAACATCCTAGCAAACCCTGAGGGGTGTAGCTCAACTGGTCAGGTCCTAGGTTTGCTCCTTAGAGGTCACCAATTCGAGTCCCACAAACCTCAGTAGCCCGTGGGATTAGTCAAGGTGCGTGCAAGCTGACCCGGACACCCATGTTAATAAAAAAAAATCTACATGGCAGTATTAACCCAGTCAGTCATAAAATCAAATTTAGAGGTTTGATAAAAGAGGAGAAACGAAGGAGCAAACAACATATTTGTAATCAGTAGACCTCTTTGGCTCTTCAGGAAAATTATTGTAGACTAGACAAATTGTTAATTTATCTGTACCGCAAAATAATGTAATATGTCAAAACACATTTTGTGTCATCAAAGACAACATATTGGCTCCATCCTCGAATAACAACAGAGAAAAAAAGAAATCTATACCTAAATAATATTTAAACTAAACTCTTTACCGTAAAAGCATCTATAAAGAATAAACGAATCACCTGCTTATGAAACCTCGAACCAAGATGTGGAGTGGCAGAGGTTATGAAATTCATGGGCTCCAATCCAGCAATTGTGCCTCTGGATTTCTCTTGCACGCAGTTATCTTTATCTTCAGATTCATCACTTTTACAATTGCCGGTTTCATGAGAAATTTCCTTGGTGATATCTCGTTCATATAGCCTAGCAATAGCATATCTTGCAATCAACCCACCTAATGAATGGCCAACGAATGAGATCTTCTGAACAGATGGGTGTCTTTTCTTCACTGATATCACCTGATAGAATTACTTTTACATTTTTTAAGCAAATACTTGAATGCCAAATAATCTTAATCCCCCCCCCCAAAAAAAAAAATGTAACAGAAGGCATCATATGAACATCTTCCTAGCTCACCTCTTCTGCTAGTCTGTCTCCCATTACATCTACACCATCAAATGTCAACATTGATGAATTAACTTTGCTGCCTGCATCAAAGCGCCATTAATTTCCATAATCAAAACCTATTGATGATCCCACAAAAAAACGAAAAAAAGAAAAAAAAAACTCACGGTGAACAACAACGTCTCTGGGATACTTCTTCAAAAACTGCTTAGCCGCAAATTTCCAATCTTGAGCACTGCACATTCATACACCAATAAATAAATGCAAAACACTACAGCTACAGCTACATCAATAATGAATGCTATACCGTGCGTGACTGGAAGTAAACCAGCTGATTCTTAATTAAACTACAAAAATCATCGTTTCATTACGAGCTCCTCTTATCACCAAAAATAAATTCCTACAGGAAAAAAGAAGAAGAAGAAGAAGAGAGAATAGACCTGCCAACGATACCGTTAACCATAATAATTAGGTGAGTAGGATTTACAGGCTCTCCTGTTGTCTCCACAACACTCCCTTTTTCATTATTCTCTTCAATTTTCAAGCATCCAAATTTTCTAAAATATGAAGATTTCTTATTACTCTTCTTTTCACTATTCATCTCTTTTAACTCTCCACCACTCTTATTAACAATCTCTAGTGATGATCTTCTTCCACTAGTACCTTGCAGCTCAACGGAACCCATGATTAGAGAAACAAGAAATATGTAATGAGAGGAAGGATTTTCTGTTTTGTAATAGCGCGTCAAGTTCATGTTCGGAAGGTGAGTAGTTAAACCGTTGCGGTTGGGTCCGGGTCGGGTCCACACTAAGCTACCGGCTACCCTGCGTGCTTTAAGGGTGGCTTGACTTATTGATAAAAGGCACCTGGATTTTGTTGTAATTACGAGTTTATTGCTGTGATAGACAAAGGGTAGGGGAGGGAGAAAAATGGAATCTGGCGCTGGCTTGAAAAGGTTTGGCGAAGGTTCACACTTTTTTTATGTTCCGCGGCTTCTAGAAAGAGACGACACAATTGACCCGCGTTTTTAATACTGCTTATGGGCCTTTCTAGATAGATTGGACTTTGAGCTTGGTTTTGTGACCACTGTAAGAAACTTCTTCATCGCTCCGCAGATAAGATTAAAATAATAAAGAAATTATATATGGGCAAGTTATTTGCTACTGTTTTCGTCTTCTTTTATTTTCATTTTACCCACATACAAATCTAACAGCGTGCTCGTGCTGGGAACCCATGCAGCGGTGGGTGAACTCTAACGAGACACGCTTGGTCGAGGTGGGCTTTCAGCATCGCCTGCTATGTTTTAAAATGTAATAGTTGTTATTTTTTTAAGATGTTTTTTTTTAAAATATATTAAAATAAAATTTATTTTTTATTTTTAAAAATTTATTTTTGACATTAACATATTAAAAAAATTTAAAAATATTAAAAAAATTAATTTAAAACAAATATAAAAATTTAATTTTTCACAAAAAGCAAGCCGCAGCACGGCACAAAATGTTTTAGGCCAAGTGCTCGTGTGCACAACAGGTTGCACCTGCATTTTGCCATCAAAATCATGAGAAATGATGCTTCTACTGCGGCACAATATGTTGACTATGTAGCCAAATGATGCCTACAAATGCATTTAAAATTATTTGAGGGGGTAGCCGGTTTTAGATTTGGTTTATAAAGTTATCCATTTGTGTTTTAGAAACCTTACCGTTATTAAAAGCTTATATAATTATTAATTTTAGAACCCGTAAAATTAATCGAGATTAGCACAAGTTGATCCGAACATCCACATTAATAAAAAAAATTATGGTGTTTTTAAAAAGTGAGTTTAGCATTAAAAAGCATTATATTCATATTTTTTTTAATATTTTCTGATTATTTTGATATATTGTTACCAAAAATAAAAAAAAAATCTAAATTTTTTTTTTAAAAAAATATCGTATATCTCAAACACAGATTGAATCGCTAAATCCAAACATTTGTGTTACATTTGTTTGTTTCCTAGCCTACGGTATTTTCCCTCCATTCAGAAAATAGATTTTTAATTATTTTTTAATAGAAAGGGAAAAGAAGTAATAAAACTTTGAGAAATGTGATGTGTTTTAAGATCGATTTGTGATACACCCACAATTTGTTTTTAAACAAGAAGTTGAAATATTTTTATTAAAAAATAATTTAATTTTAAAAATAAATGGATTTTTCTCTTAATTTGTTCTTAGAAATATCCATTAATCATATTTTTAAAACAAATTTCTAACATCAACCTCTTTTTGTGATTTTGTAGACTCGTAGATAAATTCTCAATCTGTCATTTAATGTAGAGCTTTTAAACTACCAATGTAAGGTTTGATTCTTTAGGCTTTTTACTCTAGAGAACACATCTTGTCAGAAAACGAAAAAAAAAAGATTACTGATTACTGACCTCCGGTCAAATATTATTTTGCAATTACATTAGATGTTGTGTATAATACCCCGTCACGTGCTGGAGTTGGATACTCAACTACGCTAAGTTACTCGGAGATGAATGTTTCCATCATGGTTGTTCAGTGTCGATTGTAATTGTTTTTAATTTGTAAATATATGAAAATAATAATTTATTTTTATTTTTAAAAAATTATTTTTAATTTTAGCACATCAAAACATTTCAAAAAAATTAAAAAAATTAATTTCAATCAATATTTTTCAAAAAATCACAAAACACAATTTTAATAGCAAAAACAAATAAGCTTTTTTTTCCCACTAGTTGGGTTTTTTCTTTGAAGCTTTTGGGCCAAAATCCAGCACTATGACATTGTATGTTTGAGAATACGGTTGAAATTGTATTTTTTAAAAATTTAAAATTATTTATTTATTTTTTTAAAAAATTAATTATTTTTTATGTTGATATACTTATTTAAAAATAATTTTTAAAAAATAAAAAAATATATTATTTTAATATATTTTTGAGTGAAAAATATTTTAAACCAGAACCTCTATCGTATTTTCAAACGCACCATTATTCATTTGACATGTGATTTTCCGTTCCTTGTAGAGAATAAAAGACAACATCTGCATTAAAAATATAAATTTAATTTTTTTTGGTTTGTAAAATTAGGTGTACAAATAAGCTTACCTGAGACTGAAATTAAAGCAAAATGAGCTAGAAGGCTAGCGTGAAAAAATTGCAAGGATGGAAGCAGATTAGAGATAAAAAAATAAAAAATAATATGGTCATAATAAAATAACTACCTTCCATGGAAGGCGAAACAAATTCCCAAGGATTTTAATAAATTTAATGCAACGAAAAGGGGATCAATATAGAATAACAACTTCATTTTTTGGGCTTTGTACGAATTTCTAATTGAAATAACATTGATATAAGGGATGCTTTTTATTTTTATACAAAAGTTTGAAAAAGGGCATGGCTCCTATGATGCGACCACACGTGTTGTTCGAGGATTGGCTACTTATATCACAATTAAAGTTTTAAAACCGGTCCGATCCGGCAGTTCATCCAGCACTAAAATAAAACCGGATTAAAAAAAATATAGAAAAGAAAAATTCCGAGCGACCCGGTGAAAACTCAAAACCCAGAACTTAAATCGGACCGGGTCTAAAAACTATCATCACAGTAAAAGTATAAACATCAAACTTTCTCATTTATGTACATTTAAAAAAACAATCATCATAAATTATATCATATCATGTTTTTTATAGTTTAATTATTTTTTTTATCTTACATTTATTATTTAAAAAGTACATTTTACATTATCAATCAATAAAAATCTTTAAATTAAATTACTCTTGTATATAATATGTTTTCAATTCTCTCTGGCTCGTATATAATTGAGTTTTCGAGAATCAAATTTAATTTTGAGACATGTATTCAACCCCATTTTCTTGCTTGACTATAGACTAATTTGAGCGGGCAGTGGGCAATGTTTAGCCTCCCTTTTTTTTTTTGGTTATTTGAATTTTTCTATTGCTCAAAATTTGTTCCAGATCAATCATTTCACATTGAGTTTTTTTTTAAGATTGGATTTGATGGTTTGTTTTAAATTGGCTGGATATAGGGATTTTATGATGTGGAGAAAAAGTTTTGATGCTGGATTAATAGCTGGTTTGATAAAATAAAATTTAGTTTTATTAATTTAAAATAATTAAAACTTCAATGATTAAAATTGAAATTAAAACAAATGTTGACCCCCATTTTTTGCAAGGTTAATGACTAAACTGTGTGAAAAACATGAAAGCAGCTGGTTCTTGCCATATGTGAATTTTTTTTTTAATTAATATGGGTGTCCGAGCCGGCTTGCATATACCTCGACTAATCTCACGGGTCCTGAAGCTAACGATCATGTAAGCTTCTAGTAGTTTTGAGATTTTTGGAACTCGAACTGGTAATATTTAGAGAGAAAACTTAGGGCCTGACCAGTTGAGTTATACCTCTCAGAATTTAAATCATGGCATTCTAGTAGTACACTGGCCTGTCTGGGAGTGAGGTTGTTTTTTAAAGTGTTTTTCATGCTGAAATATATCAAAATTATTTTTAAAATCAGCTCTTCAAAACATAAAAAATTATTAATTTTTAACCCAAAAAAAATTAATTTTTTAAAAAACGAATTGCCCCACACTCATGCCCATCGATCTCCAAATGCTGCTGCCTGATGGCGTTGAAATCGTCACAACGAGGCCTTCATTTTCTAATGGCATAAGTTGGTTCAGGAGCAACTTTTGTCTCTCTAGCCAACCACTATTCTTTTCTTTATTCTCCTCGCACTTTTCTCTTTCCTCTCTACTATTAGATGCCTTGTTTGGTAAAGAATATCAAGGTGGACTATCAATTTTTTTTCTCATGTTATATTTAGTTTTAATTTTTTAATCATTTAACATTTAATTAATTAAAGACCAATCTTTATAATTTTTTTATATTTTTTTTTACAGAGTAATCTTAGTTTCATGACTTGTACCACGAATTTGAAAGGTTAGTCCATATTGAATCAAGTTTTTTTAAGAAAAAACTTATCATTTAAGATTTAGTTGGTTTAGACTTTTCAATTTTTTTTATTTATTTTATATAAAGTTATTCTGATTTCACAACCCAAAACACGAGTTTAGTGGGTTTTCTTAAATTGATCTAGATGAGTTTTTTTGTTATTTTTTTTTAATTTCATCATTTAACATTTAAGTTTATTAAAAATTAAAAATCTTTTCAAATTATTTTCTATTCAGTAATCTTATTTTT
>Ga0307510_10005699_pt1 | contig 14837 bp, 9 predicted proteins | sample 12_EM_MG_FD_207224 | JGI IMG/M metagenome (GOLD analysis project Ga0307510, IMG submission 207224) | Populus trichocarpa ectomycorrhiza microbial communities from riparian zone in the Pacific Northwest, United States - 12_EM | ecosystem: Host-associated > Plants > Roots > Unclassified | place...
CTTGTTCATCACATATGGAAATTCTGGAAGCTGATAATGAGTATAACTTGGCTTCATTTACAGTCTTCCTCGAATGGAACAGCTGCTGGGACTGTTTGCAATGTGCAATTGCTCCCTGGATTGGATTCTCTATCTCGGATTTTGCACTGCTGCTTCTCTTTAGAAATGGCAGCCGATGAAACCCATTTGAACTAGTCGAGCTTGAAGATGATGACGAGTCAGATGATGATGAAGACTTCTTTGTTGAATACCGTTTGATGGACATTGAGAATGATCTCCTGTGGAGGCGACCACTACCGTCCTCGCTGATCCTTTGTTTGTTCTGCAATGCAGTAGTTGAAGTTTGGTATTTATCCTTCTGGATTTGCCCACAAGGCGTCTTCTTTGCTGGCTTCACATATTTGTTCGAAGTCTCTTTGGCTTTTGAAACTGTTACTTCATCTGCAACTTTTGAAGCCACTGTACAAGAATCATCTGAGCAACCAGACTTACCGAACAAAGACTTGAGGTAAGCCCGGGAAGCCTTAAGTTTTGAGCCAAGTGAGGACTGTTTGATCAGATTAAGCTTTTTGGTCCTAGACGGTTTTGGGTTTTCATCGATAAAACCACCAGTTTCACTTGAATATTCAAAGAGATACTCTTCTGGATTTAGTTCTCTACTGACATAACAAGACTCGACAGGTGAAATATTGCAGGATTCAAATGGAGTGCTGGTCGAAGTCGGTGTAGGGGCAGTTGTCATTAGCGGGGTGCTGAAGAATTCTTCAAATGTGTCTTTTCTATGATCATATGAAGAGTTAGAGTTTTCTAGGATTTTCTCTACCATTCGTAAACGTGGAGGAAGGTGAAGGGGAAGGAGCTTGCCTTTGTAGAAGAGCTCGTCAGCTGGGGAAGTTGTGGTGTCTTTTTCTAGTGAAGCTGTGGACTTTTGGAACTCGAACTCTTTTGGGAATGGAGGCGAGCCTCTAGATTGGCAGAAGAAGGTGGAGTATGAGCTGACTTCCATGTCAATGTAGTCATCATCATCGTGGTCATATGATAAGAGGTGGTTCATGGCCATTTCTAGCAACTCACAGTATTTCAAGGCAACTCTCTCTCTCTCCGGGTTGTATGTTTGTGCCTGTGGAGTGACAAGTGGGAGCTGAGTTTGGTGAGGTGGGAATGAAGGGAAGTGCACCATTTAATAGACTTGAGATGATCATGAAAAGTTCTACAATGAAGACAATTGTCAGAATTTTGAATGCTTCCAAATATAAAATTCGAAATATAATCATCTAATGGTTCAGCACTGAAGCATTTCTCAACTTCTCTTTTTCCTTGAATTTATATTTAACGGCTCATTCCCATGGCTCTTTATTTTTATGTCACTTATCATGTTAAAGTAGTAATAAAATTGAATAAAAGTTTACTGGATGTTCTATCATTTACAAATAAGATATTAATTTTTAAAAATGCGGTGAAAACTGTATTTTTTAAAAATTTTAAAATAAAATTTATTAAAAATTTATTTTTTTATATATTTTGGATCATTTGATACGCTGATTTAAAAATATAATTTTTTAAAACTAAAAAATATTATTTTAATACATTTCAACATAAAAAAACATTTTAAAAATAACTATAATTATACTTTCTAACAGAATATTTTGCACTGTCTTCCTTTGGTAAAGTTGATTTTAGAAAGAAAATTGTGCAGCTTGTTAGCTTAAAAAAAGGGTCAAATTTTGATTCGTTATTTCACAGTTTTTGAGAATTATAATTTTAACGAGAAATTCAATTCATGAAGCATTAAAATTCAATTTTAAAGCACGTGACATCATTCACTGGGTCCGCAACGCACGTGTCAGCAATCCGAGCATCTAGCTCGTGGGGTATGTAAGTATAATTGAGTTCCACTTCTCGCTTCGCTAGCAGTAATCAAATTCAAGTTGTCATAGAAGCTCAATCCCCATCATCACAACCACAGCATCCAAAAAAAAAATAATAAAAAATGAGTCTTTTCAAATCAATCTTCGCCAAAACTACCACGTCTTAAACAAACACACGCCCAGGTCCTCTTGTCTCCCTCTTAAAACCCCGTTCTGTAATTCGGTTCAGTGGTCCAGACACAATCAAGTTCTTACAAGGTTTTTTAACACACAATGTTAAAAAATTCAGTGAAACTCCCTAGCGAGACAACGTCGTATGTGCCCACTCCGAATTTGGCTTCTGTCTCTGTCCCTCCTATGTACGCTGCGTTTTCGACTCCACAAGGGAGGTTCTTGTCTGCTTTGTTTTTGTACAGAAAGCCCCGAGGCGAAGAGAAGCTTGATGGGTCCGGGTCAGGTCCTTGTGGGGATTTGGAGTTGTTTGCTGATGTGGATAGCTCTGTTCTTGATGAGCTATTGCAGACTTTTAAAAAGTAAGTGATCTGTTTCTCTTATTTGGACACTTCATTGTGAGATTTTTTATTTTTAGAGAAAGTTTGATTGTTGTAAGATACTATTTCAATTGATTTGGCCCTTTTAGCTGGTGAAAGGAAAGAACCTTGCGCAAGTAGGGGATGAACTGAAGGGGGCGGACATGCTTGCTTGGTTTGCGGGTTATAGTGATGTTGGATTGAGGAGATATATTTTTACACAGTTGTTTGATTTAATGTTCATAGCCATACTTGGTTGCAATAAATTTGAATAGTTATCAATTTAGCGTGGGAATTTTATTTGGGAAAGTTGACAAATGCGGTATGCTAGCGGATGATTTAGTATAAATGTATTTGTAGTCCCATTATGGTGTAGAGCAAAAGGTTGTGGACCGTATAAGTTAAGGACAAGATTTTTCAACTAGGATGTTTCAAAATTAAAACTTAGTGGTTGTTGTTTATTTTTTCTTCTAAATTGTAGTAGCTGATGCCCCACCCTCAAAACTGCAAAGGAAGAAGAGAGGGTGGGGTTTTAGGAGCTATGTAGGTATCAGTAATGAATGTCTCATTTGCACATGCACCCACCCTCAGAACCCTAAAAGATTTTTTTTGGCTGGATTTTGCACGCAGGAGCTATTTAGGGATCAGTCATGGATGTCTCATTTGCACAGACCTTACTATGACCTCAGGCTTGATCTGATGTTTGGAGAAACATTTTCCAAAAATTGTTCTTGTATGCTCATTGCTTTGTGGAATGACGGTAGTGGATAATTTGGATCAATTATGGGCTTTCCTTTTCAAGTGGCAGTGTAAGCATTAACTTATTTTCGATTCTGCAGATACCGGTTAAGGTCTAATGTTGAAATTGATAATGTGGCAGAAGACTTCTTTTGCTGGCAGCGGTTTGGTGGAAACCTTTCTGAAAAATCAAAAGCTGAAGAAGAAGCAGAGGCAGCTAGTGTTGGCTGGGGCTCTGGGGTTGATCGTTCTGCAATGTCATCTTCACATGGGAATGATGTTGGATGGCAATGGTTTAGGGATCCTAGACGAGATTGTCTTGGTTTCAGGGGGATCTTTCTATCCAATGAAATTCGTGGGTTTTCTTAGCCTTCATTGGTTGCTTGATGTTAATATACAACAGCACATACGCTATGAGGCTGAAGAGCTCATTATGCATTAAACTTTCTGACTGATTAAATCAATAGTTATTTTTTTAGTTTTAATTTCATTTTCCCCCAACTATTTTGGATGTTACAGCACCTTTGGTTGAGCCTGGCAATAAAACAAAAGAGCAAAATTACCTGCTATGGAGAATTGAGAATGAGGTTGCAGAAGGCTCAACTGAGATTCCCAAAGGTTGAGGCTATTAGACCAAAACGGTGGCCCGCTGAATGGTTTTCAGAGCATCAACAACATAGTGCTGTGAAAGGGTAGAGCACTAACTCGAAGGATAGGGTTCGCTTTTCTGAACTTGAGATAAATCCTGCTCGTGTTAGCCTCTTTTATGGCGGTGCAGGTATTCCATATGGTTAAAACTTGTATCTTTTTATACATTTAGCTTTATAAGGAAGAAATAAATCGTTTTTTCTTCTTTTAAAAAAGTATAGCTAATAAAAGGAGGGTGTCAAACTCGTGTACTGATCTGACTACATGCATCAACACGACAACAGTCATTTCAATATTGGTTTTTGCCCTAACGTTCATGTAATTCTTTCTAACCGGTGATTTTCAGGTAAATGATTCATGCTATATTGATTGTCTTCTACCGATGTTCCCTTCTTGTCTTTTCTTTGACTGGTCCTAACAGCGCAACCAGTTAAATGCTCCGATTCTAACAGCGCAATCTGTCAGTCGGTGTTATTTTTCAAAATCTTTTTCCATCCATTTTTTCTTGAAAAAGTGCCATATAAAAAAAAAAATTGGGACAAAGCTAATTCAGTGACCCAAAGGAACTGAGATTTAAGCCTTACAGCTCAAAGGGGTCTTGACTGATTAATTCTCAAATTTTTATGGCTGGATCGAATGGTGTTTGAATGAACAGTTGATCTAATTCTACTCCTCCTCCTAGCTCCCTCTCTTGTTTACTCTGTTTTTTCAAAGAAAAATGTCATGGATTTCACATTAGTAAGCTTAATTAATAATGTTGCTGATTCAATCAGCTAAACAAATTAAACTATAACCACAGAAGCAAAAACAAATACGAGAAATTAAGAAGATGCAAGTGAATTAAATAGTTGGCATGCCTAATCGGGGAGTCGAGGGATAGAATCCCCACATCCTGATGGCATTTTCTATTTGTTAATGATTCAATTACTCAAAACTTAAAAGCATGCTCATGGAAATTATATTAGATATTTCTGTTATCTTCTGGAACACTGACCAAAGCTCTTTTCAACTAAACTCGGATCCAAAAGCAGCAGCTCATGTCTTCATCATACAATAATTCATTGGTTTCTCTTCCTTTACTGTGCCCCACAACTAACCAAACCAGCTTATAAAAAACAAAATCCTTTCTTAAGTATTATAATACTTGGAGCTAAAGAATCACTTTATACTTTACCTGGTTTCACTACTTTTACTTGATTCCTGGGTTTGTCTTTTCACTTTGTTTCTTTCTTGTATAATTGATCGATACTTTGTGCAACTTTTGTGTTTTCTTCTTTTTCATGATTCTTATGGCCATCAATCAACATTCCCTAGTTTCTTTGGTTACATTTGATTAGAAGATTTTAAGAGAGAGAGTTGTTGACCTCACCAAGAAAACAACATGTGATCCGACATTTGATGGTGGAGAGAAGGGAATTATGGATGGAATGCCTGCAAAGCTCGAGACTTTTGTTTGTCTTTCCTTTTAACACACTCCCCACAATCAAGATCTTTATTTTTTTCTATCCTTTTTATTTTTTTTCTCATCATTCAAGAACTCGAAAACAGTTTGTTATATATAGGTTAATTAGCTGTTATGTTTTGAAACAAGCATAGAAAAACACATCTAACTACTATATCTTAGAAGCTGTTTCTAGTCTATGTTCAAGGTACCATGCATCATGTGTATTGTCATGAGCAAGCTGTTAGCCTATGCAAATCCAATAATAATGCTGACCTATATATATATATATATATATATATGCACACGAGGCGTTTGCTGAATAATTGATAAACCCTTCTCCATTTCAACTTAGATCGATTGTATACAACAGCAAGATTCAAGGGTTCGTAACTCATGTTTGTGCTGACTTTAAAACTCTAAAAAGGAACAATTTCTGTATTGTTTTGCTGTTGTGTTTGTTTGTATTTTTTTTTTTTTTTTTGCCAAAATATGTAGAAATAGCGACAATGTCTGTCCTTGGAAGGGAAATCAAGAAAGGCTGTACGGTCCCGTCAATTGAGAGAATAACAGGCACGAGAATATGCACTTTGTGTCATTTTTAAAGTCTGAATGGTAATGAATGTTGTACTTTGTCCCAAAAACAATTCAAGGGAGTTTACACACATATTCTTACAAATACATCATGTTGTCTAATCCTTAAGATTTGGCTCGGGTGTAATTAAATTTCCTTCTTAATTCGATATAGGAGTTCTTGCGAAACAATTCAAGCCCAAGGCTCCTTTTTCTCTTGAATAATGAACTTGGATTCTGCTGGGACACAAAAAGTACAAGCAAAGGATAGCTATAGATACCTGGAAAATCAGGATGCTAAGTGTTTTACTGGAATAGTTTAAACAGTTAAATTTTAAATTTATTTTTTAATAATTTTAAATTTGAGTTATTTCATGGCCATTAAAGATCTACATGATTGTTAATTTTAAAACTCATAAAATTAGTTGAAATACACGCAAACTGATCCGAATATCCATATTAATAAAAAAAAATGCAAAGTTTCTTTCATTGGTTCAACAATTGACATGCAGAACCTCTCTGTTTTCGATCGAATGGGTTCCATTTACCGGGTGTCCTACTAGGACAAACGAAAGACGGTTTTAGTAGTTGTTTTAGGTTTTAGTTTCGGAACAGGTTAGGTTAATATCGCTTGTTTATTAAAATATTTTTTTAAAAAATAAATTAAAATAATATTTTTATTTTTTAAAATTTATTTTTAACATTAACTCATTAAATAATTTAAAAACATAAAAAATATATAATTTTAAAAAAAATCATTTTTTTCGAATATGCTTCTGTACTGCAAAAATAAACAGTGCATTGGTAGTTTTAGTGACGGCCTTTATAAGAGATGATAGGTGGAGGGGCTAGCAATCCACTAGCTTCTGTACTCGTGTGTTGAAAACCCAACACGATGATGGTGCTCTCCAAACTCCAAAGACAAAACAAATTCCGCCTACTAGATCAGGAAACCTTTTGGCTATACATAATACAATCTTTACAACTTTCCATAAATTCGAATCAAGAAGATAGCAAAGCCCCCACCTTCTCTGGTTTTGTTCCAACATCCCTCTGCAAGGGGATGCATGGCGGGTCACCTTCGAAATCAAATGGTCATCACAACTTCAGAACAAAAAGTAACAGTCAAAACTAGGATGTTCATGGAAAAAGGATACCGTGAATAGTGCACAAAGTTGTGGTGAGCCCTTGACCACCTCGCATAAACGCGCATGTCTACTGCAAGTGAATATTGTTGATCCGAGTGAGGTTCAGACTTTTACAAGCAAACAAAGACTTCCATTCGTTTGTTTCATCAGTCACATTTTACAACTTTGAGAATTTACAGAAGAATTAACAAATTGAAACTTTATCCAGTGGAAAATATTAGTTACACAAAAGCTTATGATCTATGATCCAGCTTTTGGATATAGATGCATGTCATCAAGACACAGGCTTGCATGATTAGAATTTCACTACAGGTATGGCATGTTCAAAGAGCTAGTTTTTTGTTGCTGTATCACCGGATCTCAATTCCCTTTCAAGCTCATCAAACTCCCAGTCACCAATCTCCTCCGTTGAGTAGTCTTGAGCATCTTTCCCAAACTCTGACTCTAACTTTGCAAGTTCTGCGGCAGGGTCGAGCACCTCACCTGCCTCCACTGCAGGTTCCGTGGGATGGTTATCTATATTGGATTTAAGGGTAGTCACATTCTGTGATGAGGTATGAGATGGACTTCCCAGTGCCTTCTCAGATGAATTATCAGCCTTAGGGGTTGGAGCCTCCAGTTCTAGATTTGGTCTCTCAATTGACTCGAATTCCACTCTCAACTTTTCAATATCATCAAATAGCTCTTTAACCGAGGTATCATCTTTCCTGGATAGAGGAGGCCAGGAATGACATTTTTCAGGCAATGTATACCACAGTGGAATAACATTATAGCATGTAAATAACTGATGAAGAATTCAAGGACAGAACCAAAATCCCACCTAGAACTTGCCTCTTTTTGAGCATAAAACTGCTCTCTTATGTTGTCCACCACACTGAAAGTGGTTATAATCTGGAACAAGACAGCCAAACTAAGATATGAATCTATGCTTGTAATGCTTTTACCAGCTATGTATGTGCAGGAACACAATAAGGCATGCCTCAACAGGTGCAGCTATTTAGCACCTTTATGCAACTTTTTAAGTTCAACAAATTGCAAGGCACATATAAAACAAATGGAGAGATTCAAATTCAAAAGGTACAGAGAAGAAAATAGAAAGAGTAAAAACTTGGAAAATAGTGAGAAAGAAACTTTAAACCAGCAAGACAAGATATTATGGAAGTGCCAAAATATTCTTCAAAGGAAACTGCATTAGAGTTTTCTGCTCAACTCTTACTGAAAGAGAGGTTTTTACAAGAAGTTATGTTGATAGCACAAAATTAAACAGTTGATGTGGATAGCCATTTGATTCTGATCATAAATTATAAGCATGAGCCAACAAGAATTATTTATGCAAACCCACCTCATTCATGACTCTTTCATCCAAAAGTTGGCAAAATTACTAATACTTACGATTAAAGTAACCCAATGTTAGGAAAATCATCTACCAAAAAGGAATTTAACAGCAAAATAGCATTTTACACATGGTAAAGCAGAATACTGTGAATAAATCAGTCACGTGCATATTTGACATGAGAAGCATTAAGGAAGCACTTCCATACCTTTGCTTCACAATCCAAAAATTCCTTCTCAAGATTTTTCCTTGGGTTTAATTCTTTAGAATCTTCATTCCCCACACTAGATGCTATCTCTAACCTGCATTGTCAAAAATAAATGAACAAATGGGATAACAAACAATCAGAAACCTATTAGTGAAGCAAATTACATTACCCTCCACTTAAATTCTTTAGGCTTTCCACAAATTTCTCTATACAGATGATAGAAGGCTCCAACTCTTTCTGCATAAAACACACAAGTTCAATCACAACACAGAAGAGCATGTCTCTCTCTCTCTCTCTCTCTCTGTGCGAGAGAGAGAGAGAGTCACAGCCATAAGTTCAGTTAGCCATAAGTTAAGTTTGTGGACATTCTTCAAAAAGAATATAAATTTACCTTGTATTCAGAGAGAAGATGAATAGCCAACTTCACAAAATAGTCCTCGTGTCTCTCCAGTTCATCACTTGAAAGTGAAATAAGTAACAAGTAGCAATTATGTAGGAAATAGGTAAGAAGATGGATAATACAATTTTCAATATTAGAAATTACAAGACCAACATACAGAAAAACAACTAGTCATAGGAAAATGCAAACCACAATGATGTACATACTTGACCTGCTTCTCCTTAGCTTCACTGTAAGATCGCTGGAGAACCCAGGTATCTTCCAGAAAATTGAGCCATGTAGTGAGAATATCTGCTTCTACTTTGCATGCAGCAATTGATTTTGACACCTCATCTTCCTATATACTCGTAGAAAAAGATGTATCACATGGTTGAATATTGAGTACCAAAGACCATAAATTATGCAATTATTTCGGCACCTAATTAGGTAGAAAGAAACCAGAAGAGAAAATCCAAACCTTTGTTTTCAAATGCTCAACAATCTGGCTGTTAGCTTCAACAAACTGATCCCTCTCTTCTCTGGCATTGCGAAGGCGCGCATTTGCAGCAGCTAAGGAGATATTAACCTATAAGGTGAGGACAGTCTTTGAATGCTTGTGATCAATAAAGGGCAAATGAATGGGGAACAAGAAAAGAAAGCGTGAACTAAAAAGATTCAGATAATCAGTTGTAAATATAATCTCATATTTCCAGCTCAAAAATCCAAACTTAAGTTCAAAATTATGAAAATACATGTTTTATAAAAGCAAAAGGAAATGAGATAGAGAAGTTAAACCTTTTTCAATTCAGCTTCAAGTTCATCTCTTTGTTTTTCAAGTACTGATATCTCAGCTACTATTTCCTGGAGGGGAATCAAAGAAAAAAATCAAAATTTCCATCAAATCAAATACATTAGCTGCATGTTAGAAGCATGCTAGCATTCCTACTTTCTACACATATCCCAAAGCTTCAGAGAACACAGATCATGGATAAATTTACACCCACTATAACCACAAGTTTCACATGGTGTTTGCTTTAGATGAGTTACTAACTGATACGTAACCATGCAATGCTAAAAACAATATGAACTAACAAACAAGAACTCTTGATAAGCCAATTAAACTAGGCAGTCAATAATCTCACAGTATATACGGACAAGCAGGCAATCCTAAAAAGAAAATCTCTACATATAGAGTGAAAATATAAATCACAACCATGCAGACCATCACAACATAAGATAGCACTATCAAAAGAAGGCTTGACATAGCTATTTATACAAGCATACAAATGTTTATAGCATTACATAAAACAAGGAAAAACTAAAGCAGCTTTTAAGATAACCCATGATGTGATGGCAATAATCTGCATTCCAAACCCCAAAAGAATGAGAAAATAATCACTTTCCCTTTACCTTGAGATCTAATAATAACTAAGTAGAACAAAGGCATTGTTACTGAAGCACATTACCTTCTCCATTTCATTTGCTTCATCAGCTTTGGCAACACGAACTTTCAGTGCCTCTTCTTTTTGCAATCTGTGAATTATGTGGGAATGGGATGGGGGTTAAAAACCACCATAAATTCTAAAAGCAATGATGGGTTCAATGATATCTACTCTCAAACACTGGAAGTCAAACAAGTGGTTCCCAAGAGAATCCCTAGTAAGTCTTGTTTCTTGGTCTTGAGGTGTTACAATTTGACAATCGCCTTTGCTTTTTACCAGAGAACTTCCCAAGCACCAAGAAGACAACATATTTTAAGAGAACCAAGGTGACTGTGTTTTCCAAAGATGTCATCATAACTTGAGCAAGAATAACGACTGCTCAGTAGCTTGTGGGAGAATGGTGAAGTTCAGCCACCTCAACAGAACTTGTGAAGTAGTTTGGTATGCAGTGAAATGGAAAGCAAGGAGTCCACAAGTTTTAAGAGTATAAGGGCACAGCCATTTTGGCTGCATAAATAATACTTCAGATTGACTTCTTACCTGTGATCTAAGATACGTTTTACAGCTTTTGATGTAGAGCTAGCAAGAGATTCCGATAAGACCTTCAACTTGTCAACCTGCTCATATAAGCAAAATGTTGTTGGCGACAAACTGGCACAGCTTTTACAAGAACTTTTCAGACTCATATGAAAAAAAGAGAGAGTTGGTAGTTGGGACTCAAAAGAAAATAAAAACATCTGTCACCACTTAAGATACAATAGAAAGAAAGAAAATAGAAGGGGAGAAGTAAATTTGTGAAGCAGACAGGTGTCATTATAATAAGACAAAAAGATGCATATAGTTTATATATACATATATAAAGTATCCAGAATAAAGATGACAAAAAAACAGGCCTCCCAGAAATTGCAAGCAATTAATCCAATGATGAAAACGCAAAAGGAAATGATTACAGGAATGAGAGGTGTAGATATGCTAATTACTAACAGCAAGTGGCAAAGACTTCTTCAAATCAATATTTAGCATGTCAAAGACTTGACACATTGCAACATCCACCTGCTTCGGGAAACAATTCACAGAAAATGACTTCATTTGGGAATCACTCACTTAAAGATAAGGTACTTATTAGAGTTATTCCTCCAGTTAGTGCTATTGCCATTATTGACCTTAGTTTTGTAATTGAGGTACCTAAATTACCATCGTTGCCCTTTTTCTCTCTCTTTTTTTTGATAGGCGATATTGTTCATTATCAGGATTTGAACCCATTTAACCTGTGTGATGCTCCAGGTATCTAGCCCTTATCATTGCATATACTGCTATCATTATCATTGCTGTTTTTCACTTCCAAAGCTTCTTACGCGTAAAAATTTAAGCCTGCAAATGTCTTTTATGTCTCGCATAGAAAATTATCTCACTTCCCCAGACACGCACTTGTAAATATGCTCCCTATCTGTAGTTTAGAAAAATGAAGGATACAGGCTCCAGTAATGCATATCCATTCTGAAATGGACACTAGTCTCTATATGCATGCTGACAGACAACATGAAAGAGAAACTTGAAGGGCAAACATGAGATAGCTAACAGATAATAAAAGCTGGAAAAAACAAACATGATGCTAAGATTTCAGAAACACAATCAAGAAACAATTCGACAGCATGAGTGTAGCATACCTTTTGAGCATGAATCTCAGGCGAATCTCCCAAGCTCAAAGTTTTCTTTTTCAACAGAAGCCCTTCCAATCTGGAACAAATTCGAATTTGTGCAAGAGCTTCTTTCAGTGCCTACATAAACAGGGGTCAGATCTTTAGTTAACAGCTTTCTACTCGACAAAATACTAGACAGACCAGTTAACGCTTCCAGAAACATAAACAAATACACTAAACATCCACAGCACTTTAAGACAGTAAGAAGAAAAAGGAAATCATTAATTAGGCAGTGATTTTAGTTCACGGATTTCTTGGTAACTTAATTATAGACATTGTGTTGTCCAAATTAGAAGAATAAGAAGTGGAGACCCAGGCAATCTTTTCCCTGCCTTCTTATTGCACAATGCACACCTTTCCAGAACAACCATGACAGCACAATATGTGCATTGATAATGTACAATTCATAAATTGCACTATTTTGAGTTTCATTTCATACTTCAGAGAAAAATCTAGAGTTGATCTGCACTGTGCAAGTCATTAGCATTGAATGCATCCAATGAAGAATCAAATACCCACGCAATCAGTCTCCTCGCATAAGATCAACACTCATATTCTATCATAGAAAAGCGACAAAATGAGGTAGTCACAAACTAAAGCTCACCTTTATAGTTGCTTTGGCCTTTTCATCAGACACCTTTTCCTGATCTTCAATTGATGGCTTGTCAGAATGCATACTTCCATCGAGTTTGTTCTTCAGAACCTTAGCTTCAGCATCTATTCTGTGGACAGAAAGGATTCAATAGGCAAAGAAAGAACTAGATAAACAAACCATTGACCGCATAGCTTCATTTCATAATGAATAACTATATCACATATAGTACCTTACATATCAAATTACTGAAAAGTGTGTGTGGATGATTTAGACAGGTGACAGCATGACAAATCCTAACTGAAGCACAAGTTCTAGCACTAGTTTACAAGCTAATAATTCAGGTTCCCAGTCGTTAAAACTTGAGACTTCCAACATGGAGAACTGTATTCAAACTTGAGGATTGTGAATCAGAATGCAGGGGAAGGAGAGGCCAGCATGTCCGTTAACTAAATCATGCCTCCATGTATAGACATCCATAGTAAGGAAAAAAAATGGATGGACAGTATTATATAGCATTCATAGTCATTCGTAGTTCTGAAGGTAGCAAATTGAAACCTTATATCCATGGGAAAAAAAGTCACCAGTTTATACATCTTCTTAAGAAGATGGAAAAATGTCAACTAAGTTTAAAGAGGTTCAGACTCAGTTCAAAAACTAAATGATAAAAACTCCATGATGTTAATAACCTTGCAAGATCAGTATTGATTTTCAACCCTGTAATTGCATCTTGTGCAAATTGGAGCAATTCTTCGCGCTTCACCTAGAAACCAGAAGAAGAGAGGAAAATTGTCAACCTAGCAATCTTCATATACAAGCTAAAATATGAAAATAGAAATCTCAAGCGTGAATGCTAGATGCAGCTGCAACAGTCAAAGCAAATTCCCCTGCATATCTAAACATGTACTTTATACCAGACTGCTTCCAAGATACGGAAAAATAGCCTTTTTCTTTTTTAAAACACCATCGCTTGACAGTCAGATAATCATTTTTGTACTACATGTTCAAAAGTGATTCTGCGCCTAAACATGATTTTTGTATGCACAACACATCAGCCTGTTTTCTATAGTTTGCATGGCAATTAGCCTAAATCAGAAATCAATCTGCATTCTTAAGTCTTTACCAACACTTCATCTTGGTAACTTGCAAAAGCAGAAGCCAGATCCTGTATACTGCTCACGATTGCATTATGAACTTCTTGTCCTCCAGTTAGACAGAGCCTGCAAGTAACCAGATTATGAAAAGGGATTCAAAAAGAATTCACGCTCATCCCATGTATTGATCATAAGCACTAAGTTTCTATCATTTAAAATATATCCAAGACGATGAATATGAACCCCAAAACAAAATAGGTGTATTTCCTTGCCACATTAAGGCTGATGTAATAATGATTCCATGAAGCCAAGACCATTAAATGTAATTTGCATGACCTATACCAAGAAGAATTCCAAATTGGTCCTGGAAAGCCCCTAAAATATATATGTGCTGGCATTTCAGACCAGCATTTATGCATTGAGCAGTCTGGAAGACTCACCTAAACACCTCCAGGAGCAAAGAAATTTCTTCCTCATTTGGTGCTTCAAGAATCTGAGTCAGAGAAAAATGTTAACCTCCACGATCAGAAATGGCAAGAAAGAAAGCATGGAAGCCTGTCCAACTTAGCATATTTAGAGTCCGTTTGTCTACGCGGCTGCGGCTGCGGTTAAAATAAAACGCAGCAAATATATGTTTGGTTACAGAAAAAAACGTTGTTTGCTATTCATGGGTCCCACCTTTTACTGCGTTACAAACTCAGTAATCGCGAAGCAGCAGGAGGCTACTTTTGTTTCAACAGTAAACAATGGGCAACACATATTTACGCACTGTGCATGCTAATTAATTCGCATGAACAATGTAACATGCACACAGTTCCGGCTGGACCGGTTCCGGTTCAAAGCTTAAAATACATTGAATCAGGTTCAACTTAGTAAAATAAAAATTATTTTTAATTTTTTAATTGTTTTTTATTCGAAAAACTAGTGTTTAACATTATTTAATGACACTACATAAATTAGACAGAGATCGCTTGATAAAGTAGCATTTGCAGAATTTGATCGCAATCCTAATTTCATTCTTGATTATATTTTACCTGATGTTATTGCGCGCTTAAAAAACCAAAAAAACTGTAGTCCTTGTCGGATGTATTTCATACGTGATGGAATTGTAGATATTTTAATGGAACAATAAAAAATATTTTA
>Ga0307510_10005700_pt1 | contig 14836 bp, 7 predicted proteins | sample 12_EM_MG_FD_207224 | JGI IMG/M metagenome (GOLD analysis project Ga0307510, IMG submission 207224) | Populus trichocarpa ectomycorrhiza microbial communities from riparian zone in the Pacific Northwest, United States - 12_EM | ecosystem: Host-associated > Plants > Roots > Unclassified | place...
AGTGATTTTAATTAAAATTAAATATCTATTAGGTTGGGCACCCTACACTTTATTTAACTAATATATTTTAATTAATCTTAATTTAAATTTAAAAAATAAGGTTAAAAAAAGAGTAGGCGTTTATGACAAGGTAGCCTAACATATCTGGCCTAGTAATAGAATGAGCTTTTCGTATTGGCTTTTCTATTGTTTTTTTTAATCAAGAAAAGGAATGCATGACATGTCTTCATTCCTATTCTTTTCTTAAAGGTTAAGGCACACAATGCGCAATTGGTCTACCTAGAATCTGCTCACCAAAGTGATGACTAGAAAATTAGAGGGATTTTTTATCCTAAAAATAAATTTTTAAACTTATTTTCACCTAAAAACAGGTAATAAATACCTTTGGAACATAAAAAAAAAAGAAAAAAAGAAAAAACCCAATTTATCAACAAAAAAAACAAAAAAAAAAAACAGTCTAAAAATACAAAATCAAACTTAATTTTTCTCTCAATCCTGATTTACTTTTTCAAACAAAATAAAAGTTTAGAAATACTTTAATGAAACCCCCCTCATCGAATGAAACCCGTTAACAAAGATCAGTCTTTCTTTTTTTTTTTGTCATTGAAATGTGGCCAAACCAGCAATTTTATCCTACCTTTATTGGTTATAGATGATTTTCTCTCTCATCTTTCAAATTTCATGACTAAAATGTTATGAAAATAAGATTTTGCATTAAAATTAAAAGTACAAAAAGGAAGATAAATGAAAGGTGGACTAAACCTAACTTTTTTTAATGAATTTTAGATTCGTCATGAGATTTCTTCTTGTTTTGCACTTTTATCTCTCTTTTTTTGTTAATTTTGTTCAGGCCCTAACAAATTATAACAAATTGATAAATAATTATAATAATGCAATTATAATATCACTTAGCCTAATCTCATGGCCAAAATAAAAATGAAGACACCACTTAAGTGGTTACTTCAAGTTTTGGAAGAAAAAACCAGAATGTACCAGCTATTATCCATAAAATAAAATGAAAATTTATGAGAAGAGACTGATCAAAGAAAAACCGAGATGCCAGTTCCTATATATAAATCTGTGTCATCAAGTCTGATTCACTCTAGCTCCTAATAATTAATCCATGAAGCCCTATTCTCATGAAATTGACAGTAACCTTACTCTTCTTGATTGATGGAGAAGTATGGATAACTGATTAAAGCCTTTCTGATGAGGATTGATCACTAGCTATTGTAAGAAGCTACTGTTCCTTCAATAGAAAGACAAATGAGAATCGTGCATGAATTCACGTCATATGAAGGCACAAGTGGTCCGAAACTGAACTGGAACTTGCCAGTTTCTTACACTCTTTTCCTACTTCCTCCTCGCTTTACATAGAAACTGACAAGGCTTGCATGGACTTTTACTATGTATTAGCCATAGATTAATCAAACTGATCAAATATGAAAAGGAAACCACTATAGTTAGGCTAGAAAGGACGTTCACAACTGTCCATTTTCTACGAAATTAAAATCCCTAGCATGACACGTTCCTTAAAGTTTCCCTCTTTGCAAATGATGTAGTAACACTATACGAGAAAAAACAAAGAGCATGGCACATTTTATCAAATAATCTCTTGCTGGTGTGGATTTCTACTTTTGGGACCACTATCCACTAATCAACACGCAAGATATAGGTGTCAAAAGCTTTGTTGACAAAACATGACCCACTGGCCATTACTATATTTCTCTTTCTTTACATACCTTTTTTTGCTATCCTCGTCAGTAACTCAATTTTGTAGAAGCGAATGCAAACCCATCAAGAAGAGCCTTGCATTAAGTCCTTAGAAACACATCAGTGCTTTACCATTAGCCTGGAGAACAAGAAACCATGATTGTACCTCAAACAATGACCGAGATGTGGGCAACAATGGGTTCAACCATTGCCAGTTTCATGTTCATTTCGGCTATTATTCACCAATACTGCCCCTACGAGGTTCGTCTCTACTTTGGCAAGTATACACAAAGAATCATGAGCTTTTTCTATCCTTACATTAAGATATCAATCCACGAGTACGCTGGAGATCGCCTCAAGAGAAGTGAAGCCTATGCTGCTGTTGAGGCATATCTTAGCATCAACTCATCCAAGTGTGCTAAGAGACTTAAGGCGGAGATGGCAAAGGATTGCAGCAACTTGGTGCTTAGTATGGATGAGTATGAGAGAGTGAAAGATGAATTTCAGGGTATCCAAGTTTGGTGGGTTTCAAGCAAAGTGATGCCACCATTACAATCCATGTATCCTCAGCAAGAGAGAAGGTATTATAGGCTCACGTTTCATAAGCGCTACAGGGGGGTCATAAGTGAGGTTTACTTGAAGCATGTGATGCAGCAAGGGAAAGAAATTAGGGTGAGAAACAGACAGAGGAAGCTTTACACAAATGGTTCTGGAAACAAGTGGCAAATCTACAAGCAGACCATGTGGAACCATATAGTGTTCGAGCATCCTGCCACATTCGATACGTTAGCCATGGAGCCTGCAAAGAAGCAGGAGATCATAGAAGATCTGGTGACTTTCAGCGAGAGCAAGGATTTCTATGCCAGAATTGGAAAGGCGTGGAAACGAGGGTATCTTCTTTACGGTCCACCAGGGACCGGAAAGTCTACCATGATTGCTGCAATGGCCAACTTGTTAAACTATGATGTTTATGATCTCGAGCTCACTGCTGTGAAAGACAATAGCGAGCTAAGGACGCTTTTGATTGAGACCACTAGTAAATCTATCATAGTGATAGAAGACATAGATTGCTCGCTTGAGCTGACTGGTCAAAGGAATAAGAAAGAAGAGAAATCTCCAGATGAGGACAAGGAGAAGTCAGAGAAAGAAACTGGCAAAGAACATCATAAAGAAGAGACTAGCAGCAAAGTGACACTTTCGGGGCTGTTGAATTTCATTGATGGGATATGGTCTGCTAGTGGAGGGGAGAGGCTTATTGTGTTTACTACTAATTACGTGGAGAAGCTTGATCCTGCTCTGGTAAGAAGGGGAAGAATGGACAAGCATATTGAGCTCTCTTACTGCAGTTTTGAGGCATTCAAAGTGCTTTCAAGGAATTACCTGAGACTTGAAGCACATCCTTTGTTCGATAAAATTGAAAGCTTAATGAAGGAGACCAAGATCACACCAGCAGATGTCGCAGAGAGCCTCATGCCCAAGTCCCCATTGGATGATGCAGAGAAGTGTCTCTCACACTTAATTCAAGCTCTTGAGGAAGCAGAAGAAGCTACAGAAAAGGCTGACAAAGACGCATCCAGACAAAACGCTCAAGCAGCTACTAAGGCAGCAGAGGGCCGTGCCAAGGAAGACGCTGCCCAACCACAAGAAAATAGTCACTGAAAAGCCAAATTATGAATTAGCAGTGCCATTGAGTTGTATTAATTCCCATTTAAGTTTTCTGGTCCAAGGTTGCAGAGGTTATAGTGAAGCAGAAAATTAAAAAATCTGCACCTACAAGTCCATTAGGGTCTAGAAAACAAACTCTATTCATGCAGTTGCATCATTGAAGAATTACAAACATCATGATTTAGAGTAATTGAGTCAAGACTTCTGTGCGACACACCTGGCATAAATTTTGAGCATTACAATCACAAAATGGCTATAATTACAAAGTAGGAAAAATGTTAAATTGGCAGAAGAAACATTAGTTACCTTTTAAGCGAGGATGATTCATCACATACAGACAACAGTCCCCTGACCTGATCATTTTATCAGAGCCATGATCGTGAACGATTAAACTACAAAGCCTGAACATCTAAAAGCCAATTTTTTTCAGTTACAAAATGAGTTAAGGTTATTGTACATTAATTGGATAAGATGTAGAACTCCCAAGGAATTCTCATTGACCCGTTGTAGGCTTCTATGAATGTAGACATGCTAAAAAATGACTACCTAATCTACGGAACTCTCAGCATCAAGTTGCTCCTTGCTGCAAATCCTAAATGAATTGCATCAAGGTTGTTGCTTCGCTTAGGCCATGGAAGAACTCCGATGGTAATTTCCTCCACGGACTTATCACAAAATTTATAACATTATACTATTGTACATTGAGCTTCCCAGAGAAAACAACGAATCTTCTCTTGCCACAAGAGAGGGAACCTCAAAAATCATTTCTATCTTCATCTTTCATTACTGTGTTCAGACCATCATCAAAACCAGAACCTGGAGCTAGTTCGTTGAGATCGAGGAAACGTCTTTTCCTTACACCATCAACTTCATCTTGGACTGGGCTATTTGATTGCTCAGGTGGCTGATTTTGCTCCTTTTGTTCTATCACTTTGTCACCTTCTACAGGCTGATCAACTTTCATACCTTGTTTGTCATCATTGCCATCAGAATCTTGACTTTGACTTCCAGCTGAATACTCTGCATTCTCACTTGCATCTGAGTGTTCATCTGATACATTTGATTTCTCACGTTTCATTGACTCTGTTTCTGACTCGGACAGCTCATATTGTCGGTAATTAATCTGGTTCCGAGTGCTCCTTCTGCTGCGTCTTAGACCTGACTGGATTTCATCAACTGACCGTAATTTTGTCTCCCTGCGTGTACGGCCTGGAAATTTATTGAATTTTTGGGGCTCCTCACTATCCTCACTAATACTTAAGGAATCCTCTTCTTCATCTTCTTCTTCCTCCTCACCATTTTCATCATCCCACTGATACTCTTCATCCCCTTCAGAGCTGCTAGACAGCCTCTTCTGCTTACGTTTCCTCAAGTATTCATCATCATAGACAGCTTCTCCAACTATATCATCATCACTGTCGAAGCCTGCCTCATTATCTGAAACTGCCTCAACAAACTCTGTTGCTGAATACCGTTGAGGCCTCTGTCTTCTCCTGTTGCTGCAAGCCATTATGCAGTGATAAGTTATGTGCAAGATCAAGGAAACATGATTAGTTTTGAAAGACAAGCTTATCTTACCCCCGATCCAACATTTCAGATTTATGGTCTTCATCCATGTCATCATATTCAAGAGAATCAGGAGATGCGGCACTGAAAGTGCCATGTTGCGATGTGTGTGAAGGACCACTCAATTCACCATTTGTAGAAGCTTCAGGTTTAGCAAAACCTTCTCTTCTGTGAAAAGGTTCTGGAGACGGTGGTTTACGCCTAAGAAAAAGAGTAAAGAAAGTGAAAAACTTGATATTCCATGGTAGAGAGATAAAAACAAATTCCTCCTAGCATAGGAAAAAAAAAAACTGTATGAAGAATGTACATGATCAAGAACTTACTTTGTTATTTTGATAGCCTCGTTGATTGACCGATCATAATCATCTGCAAAAATAGTTGATACAGCAATCAGATTGCCTATTTTTGTATGAGAACAATTATTACTGTAATAAAAGCACATTCTCATTATTAAGAAAAGCTCATCAGCACAACTGTCTGAAAGTTCAGCAAAACTGAGGTAATATATGCAACTTTTATTCTAAGATTTCAAGAAAAACAACATAAGAGAGATTAAGTTGAAACAAATAGATTCCCAGTTAACTGTCCAATGTTAATATTAGTTCTATCTTCAACATCCCCCAAGTTCCAAAAACAAAACTCCTGGAATGGTATACATAAAGGACTAGGCATTATAGGCAACATCTACTTTGAGAGAAATAACAGTAGGAAAAATTCATCTGTCGAGAGTAATCAATCTTGACAACTACTAAAGCTCTTACTACTGCACGATCATAAGTTTTCTTTGCTTACCAAAAGTATAAGTGACAGGCTTCCTATCACGGAGAGAACGTCCTGGTGCATGTCCATCCATGCTCAAGAAATTATCAAGAAGTAGAGCCTGCCTGTGTTGCTTTTTCAGCAGCCTCTCTTTCCTCTAAGCAAACAAAAGTGTAAAAGGAAATCTGAATATGATTTCTTTCTAGGATAACATAACTTACAGCGGATTTCAATCAAGAATAATTTGAGGCAAGAAAGAAATTCTTGGTTAATGAAATCCAATTAAGTAAACCATGTTACTCACTAAGCAATTTCCAGTACCTTGTAAACCTTCTCAATCTCAGGAAGCATGTCATTCTTTAATTTCTTCCCCAACGAAGCCTCTGTTCTATTTTTGCTAGTATAGAGCTTCTCCTGCATCATTTTAAGGACACAGATGAATGAAGAACAATACCCCACAAAAGTATTTAGCAAATGGCCATACAGAGGCATTTGGAAACCACCAAGTTGACCAAAAGTATTTTCCACAGTTGGAATACCACTGGCACTATAAGTGTATATAATTGTCAACCATTTGCACTATCAACAGCAGCACTCCCGAGATCAGTAAAAAGCTACTTCGAGATAGCAAGGTTGATTCATAGTGTATCATACCAAATTATTTTTTAATTTTCCTTTCCAAGGTTTTTAAACCTATCAAAGGAACTGTCAGCAATGACAGCTGACCATACAATTGTAGAAGAAAAGGCAAGCCCTTACACAAAATTGAAACTACTCATTACAAATAAAATTGCTATGATTGAAACCATAAATGGAAAGTGTGGCACAAGAATGGTATGAAATATAAATCCACCAAATGAGAGATCCAAAAAATATGGAACTTGAGATGGTCAAGGCTCATAGAGAATGCATTCACAACATCACCACAACTGGGCATTTCTCATGAAATTATAGTTCAAAAAAATGGGTTTGGATAGACCTCTTGACTGGATATGTTTTTTACATTTGAATGAGACAGGAAGTCTCACAATGTAACATGCCACTAAAAGGATCCATTACTAAGATGATTCTTCTGATGCACACGTCAAACATCTAATAGACTACCTGCAACCTAAAGTACATCTCATGCCCATCCACTTTCACCTAAAATGTCAATAGGCAAATGTAAGCAAACACTTTTAAGTAAAATCTTGGAATATATAATCTCACCATCGAGATAGAAATTGATTGGTAACTCCACTTTCATTTAAATAGCCAAATTTAATAGAAGAAGCTGGGAGGGCACCATAATATCTAAGTTATCATCACAAGGCCCAGAATCATACAAACTGACATTCCTGGTGCACAGCATCATTGGATAACTATCTTTCATTCTTTATAGTAGTAATCCTCTATTAGATTAATATCTCACAATCTTAACATCCATAATTTAGTTTCATCGGAATTTCCAATAATGCATACCGCCCACTGTGATCAAGGCACATCACACATTCAAAAGATAAGGAAGGAATGCAATATGAATTTCAATTCACCATGAATGCCGGGTAAGAATAAAAAGGGGGGAAATTGAAATAAAAACCATGACAACCTTGCATCAAAATTTGAACAAAGCACATACACAAAATCATGCAATTAGGGTAACTTACAGAAACATCTTGAAATTCTTCGAAATTAGTTGCAACTGTCTCCCACAGGTATGTCACATTAGGGATGATCTGAGATCCCTTTGCCTTTGCTTTAAGCTTCACCTCGGTTTTTCTTATTTCCCGGTATAACCTTTGACCAATCATTGGATCATCTTCATACCTGCATCAACAATAAAGCTGTAATTATAGAATTTACACTACACAAAGGACAAAAAACTACAAAATAATAGGGGAGAAAAAAGATGAGATAAAATCTCAATTTATCACATAAAAATATACCGCTGATCATTTCAATCACTGTCAAACCTAACAAGCAAACACATTGAATGCTTCATGAGAAGCTTATTATTTCCATTACCAGTAATTTATTCCTTGTGAATCACCCCCAAAACGTTCCTTGCGAAATAATGAAAGTTGAATGCCATGCTTGAGGGAGTTATCAATGTAATTCCGAATATCTTCTTGCTGCAAAAGATTACTCAGATTCAATTCCTTTACAGTAGAAAGAAGTTCAAAGCAACCAAGATGTTCAAAATGTTCTAAAAATAAATAAAGAACCAAAATATGATCCCGAGAAAGAAAAAAGGACAAATGAGAAACCCCAATATCAATTAATTTCTAGCAAAATATCCAAAAGCCTTTAAATGCAAGATTCTATAGCCAGCTCACAAACTAATTCAGTTTGATGTAAGGAGAATAATTGTGGAAGCCTTCAAATGCAAGATTCTATTCCATAAATGGGTGATTGATGGAAGGTTTGGCAATAAGAGAATACTTCTATCTGGAGATGATTAACACGATTAGAAACAAGCACAAGCTGCTTCTAGAATTATGTGTAGAATACATAATAAAGAAATGCATGTAAATTATCCTGTGAGATACATACGAGAGGAATCTTGTTCTGTGATTACAAGGCTGCCAAAGCTTTGTGATGAAAAAGTATAGGTCAATAAAAAGTAACATATAGAATAGTGAAGTACATGCAAATAGGAAACAATGATATTGACATAGATGAAAAGAACACATAGCAAAATGTCTACTATAGTGTTTCACTCTACAGAAAAATGAGGGGCTCAGTTATGATCAAGACAAATAAACACAAGAATTGAGAACTTTTTTATTCAGGCTGAAGGGGCAGCAAGACAAAACAAATGCCAAAAGAACTGGTCAACAATGTGCCAAAAGAACTTCTCAAAAACTTTCATTTATCTGTCCCAACAAAGAATACAGAGCAATATGCCTACCATAGTGTTTCACTCTACAGAAAAATGAGGGGCTCAGTTATGCACAAGACAAATAAACACAAGAATTGGGACCTGTTTGATTCAAGCTGAAAGGGCAGCAAGACAAAACAAATGCCAAAAGAACTGGTGGTCTACATTGTGCAGAAACAAAGGAAAAAGTTCTTAGAATGCGTCAAATTCTCCAAAACTTTCATTTATCTGTCCCAACAAATAGCCATCAAGGTATTATGCTCTGTTTTCCATCCAATCCAACTAATCACAACATGAATTTAAAGCTACAATCGACATGTATTGCTGATTTGAACACTAAAATGAGATCCAATGGGCATTTGAGTGAACAAAAATCCAACATCATTATAGCCCAAGGCAATTATTTCAAATCAAGAATCATTATATATAATCTTTGCTGCCAGTGGCGTTACCTCCACACGAATGTCACATAGTGCTTTCAGTATCACCACACGGATCCCAGGATCAAGTGTTTTATACACTTCAACCTCTACCCTACAATATCAAAGTCAAAATACAAATCAGAATCATAAAAAAAAAAAAAAAAAAAAAAAGTGATCTAAGAGTATCCAGGAATGAAAAACTAACCCATGTGAAGCAACTAAGGGAAGTTCCCCATCTGCAACCTACGACAAGAGACCAAACTCATCTTAAAAATGATGTTCACAATAGCCCCCCCTTCCTTAATTCAATATCATAAATATCAACTAAAAAACAGTACAGTTAGTTACCCAGTGCCACCAGTCTCTTAATTTTCTGCACAAAACAGTAATCCAGGTATCTCGTGTGAGAGCCATTCTGGTAATAGGAGGGATTGCCTAAAAAGAAACAAATCAAAAGCAATGAGTAATCAATGTTGCAATAGCTCACATCAATGCAATATGAGCTCGCTTTCCATCAGGGAGAGCATAAATAGGATCATGTTACACTTAGCTTAAATACAGCATAAAAATGCAATTTGATTTCAGTAGCGGTTAGCTTCTCCAAGCATAATCTATCAAATTAATCAAATCACACCTAATGAAAAGTTTCCATTGTCAAATAAGATGACTATACAAAATATCACAGATAGTTTTCTGCCAATACATAATCAGATTTTACCATTTAAGGTGAAATTTAGAGCATTTAATGGAGGTTGATATCCCATCAATCTGGTTTTTGGGATAACATATTCTAGGAATTACCTTACAGGGGAAACATGCCATTATTGAGGGAAAAACATGTTATAAAGATAGTATCATTTAGAAAATAGTAGATATACAACATAAAACAGAGAAAAGAAAAGGATGCTGAGGAATATGGAACACATTGCTTTGGCGCCCTATCTTCAGCAAATATCAATTAGTTCAAGTTTGTGATTGTACAATGCAAAATAGCAACATGTGAACCGCAGCACTTCCCAACTAAAAGTTAAATATAGATTAATCTTTGCTTTAATTCTAGGATTTAAAACCTATTTCTTGAAATTCTCATGCGCAAATTCAAACTGAAGAAACCCTAATGAATTGTGTAGCCAATCAGAAATCCATCCTGAAGTCACAGATGAAGATAACTTTGAAAGGAATCAAAAAATTCTCACAAATTACACAGATCACACTATATGATAATACTTATGTCAGTACTCTCCCATTAGAAAAAGATCATCTTAATATAGTGCTCAAAACTGCATGGGTGATGGAATTATTTATGCTGCATTTTATTCTACAGTGGTGAGGGGAAAAAATGGGAAAACACATTAGCTTAAAGAAATACACTAGAAGCATATGCATTATGCAACCAATAAGCTACAGCGTACTTCAGAATCATGCAAAGCAATTATGCACTAGTGAGAATCAAGCAACCTCCAAATAAATGATTTAATCAAAATAAGTGATGATATCAGTATTGGAACTCCAGAAACTTGTGACATCATATCAAATCAGGGCAGAAAAATTGATAACACTGTTCTAATTTATAAGAAGTTCCTGCATGAAAAAACATAGGTCACCAGTGCCATTCCCTGTCCAAAATAATGATCCAAGTCATCTTGCACCTTTTTATGATGCAAAACTTCATATTTGCTTCTATAAATTATGATAGCTAATCACTTTTTTCCTTTCTCTCTCTGTTGAAGAAGTATTTGGCAGACATAAAAGAAAGCATAATAACCACTAGGAGAATAATTTATCTCCTGTGGGGATAACCAAAAAACAATAACTACTCAGGTTTATCACTTTACTATAAAACTTGAGAAAACCCTAATCTGATTTTATGTTAGGGCACAAAGACTAGCCATTTATCCAGCACACATTTAGGAGTGTTTCCATGGTTACACCTGTATATCATGTTCTGTGACTTTCTGGAGGCAACTAATTTGAAGCTATAGCAAATTTCTCAACGTCTAGGACAAATCTTTCAAAACGTCAGATTTGAAGAGCCCAGTACAAAATATCCACGGATTCGAGATGTCAAGGAACTCCAGTGACATCTCTGGTGACCAGTGATGCCAAAATTCCTACATGTAATTGTTTCAGATCAGCCTATACCAGTCTTGACCATGTGAGACATATGGTCCCAAGTAGTCCCTAACAAGTAGAAGCATTTGATAAACATCGTGCATCTAACAATGTCCTTTAAAGGTAAAGTTCCATAACTGAAAAAACAAGAAGGCAGCATGTGATACTCCAATTGACACATTAAGAAATAATTTATTATTTGAGGTATTTAATTTCTCAGAAAAATGCTATTGTGCATCTATTTCAACCTTCTCTCAACTTTGGAAGCTATTAGACAAGCAACATGACATCAAATTTTCATGCCACATAAATGGTCTCCTGAATACAATCAGCCACAACTAGCTCCCTAATTGTTAATGCAACAATCAACTCTCGCAGCACTAGAAAATAAAAATAAAAAACACAAATAATTTGATGCTACTAACATTGGATCCTCAGCTAATTCTCCACACACATAAAATAGGCATAATATACTAATTTCCCGCTTAATGTCAGCTAATTTGCTTCATTTATACACAAAGTGAAAACCTTTGCTATAACTTAAGCTTCTAAACATGCACAAAAAGCGATAACAAGAACTTGGTTGCTTCCATCCAAACCAAGCATAAGATGTTAAATTAAGGACATAAACCTTGAAGCTGAAAAACAGAAAGCACTAACCTTTAACAAAGGCATATGTATATCCCCCAAAGTATCATTAGGTGTGATCAAAGCAGTCTCAAACTCCTCAGCTGAAAACTCAACTGTTATATTCAATAGATGCCTAAATACCTGCAACATTAAATTTAGGAAATGAATAAAGATGAAGTCTCGAAGAAATGGAGTAAAACAAGAAACGAAAAAACTCACATTTAAAAAATTGAGTACTGAAGCTAATTCCCACATGGACCGGAGGCTCCACCTCGGCAACTGTGCCGGCTCCGGAGGCGCCACGAGCTGCGTAACGATCTTGCTACTTCCACCACTGCATTGCTCATTCTGCTGCACCGAAGACTCATCTAAGTGCTGTTGCTGTTCCTGCTTCTTCGGTTTCTGCTTCCGCTCGATTACCGCCAGCTGCTGCTGCTGCAGCCTCGCCGCCGCCCGTATTGTACAAGCTCGCGACGGGCGGTTGCTCCTGTTAACTGGCGGCGTTTGGGTTCGAGCGTCGGCCTCGTTTAGAGGAGCGTCGGCCTCGTTTAGGGAGATCGGAGAAGGAGAGGGTTGTTCACGAGACATGGTTAAGGAGAGGGAGATCGAGAGGGTTTATGTTAGTTAACGTAGGATTACATGTAGACGATCCTCAATTTTTGCAAAGAGAGAAAGAAGAGAGGGAGGGAGGGAGAACCTAAGGGTACTAACCATCATCCAACACTTAAAATTAAAATTATTATTATTACTATGCTGTGTTTTTACTGTTTATAATAATAATTTATTATTAGAATTGAAAGAACGATGCTAAGGTGATTAAGGATGGAGAGAGAGAGAGAGAGAGAGAGAGAGAGAACAAACAATAGCCTGGGAATTTTGGTTTATTTATTACTATTTAACCCAGGGGTCAATTTGGGTTTAATAAAATAAAAGCCCTCCTTCTGCTTAGGGTTTTTTTTACTGCATTTAACCTGGGTTAATTAGTTAAACAAATGTTGATTAGTGTTTTTTTTTTTTACCATACCTTGGCCTGGTCTTTCTTTCTATCTTCTCTGGGAGTCTTCGAATCTGTCTAGGTCTTGGTCTTGGTCTTTCCTCGCTCGCTAGGGTTTAGCTAGCTGCGACTTGCGAGCTTTTTCGTAGGGCTTTTATTGGATTTCTCAGATTGGTTTTTTTTTTAATTAATTTTGGATTGGTTTACAAATATTCAAAATTATTTGGTTATTTTTTCTTCACCCCTGCTCTGCTCTGCTCTTTGTTGCTGGATATCGTGGTCGAAAATGGTCAAAACGACAAGATTGAAATTTAGAAGAATTAGCTCCTGTGTCTAGGGATGGTTGGTAAATCACAGAATCAGGAAGGGTTTTTCTGTCTTTGTATCTAGTCAAGTAAGGTCAGGTGAGAATTTTTCTCAGTCCACTCGGTATCCAATCCAAACTCAAACTATAAGAAAAATTATCCCTTCAAGTTTCTTCTTGTACCTCACAAAAGCACATCTCTAATATATTAGGGCAAGGAACCTCACATAACCAATGGCCTTTTTCTTTGAGTAACATTAAAAAATAGTAATATCAAATACCATATAAAAACATAGAATTATGACATTAAACATCAATACTGTTTTATCTAATTAATATCTCATTAGTGATTAGTGTAGTTACTAAATGTGGCTTGTCTTATGTCATCAGCCGATCTTATTTGTTTTTCATAAATAAAATGGTGTTTCGGTTCCACAAACACGTTTTAAAAAAAAAGAAAAAATATGACTCGAGTTATAAACCCGGCTAAGTCAAATAAAATGATTTTATTTTAATTAGATGATATCATAATAACCTAGGAAGAAAACCCTTTTTTTTCACAAGAGAAAAAACAATACAATCAAATCCTCGTACAATTAAACATGGGATAAAATAAGACAAAACAAATCGGCTTAAGTTAACTCAAGATAGCATGACAAACTTATAAGCTAGGTAATAAGGATCGAACGAACTCGGTTTAACACTACCAAACTCGTAGTCCAGATTATGAGATCGGGATAGTCAAGTAGAAAAAAGAAGAAGCACAAAGCCCATATCTTAAAAAAATATCAAATGATGAAATTAAAAAAGAAGATAAATAAAAAAATAATAATAATAATGTCAACATGTGTTAAAAACTCGTGATCCGGGCTATTAGACCGGAAGCACTTTAATTGGAAAAAACAATGAAGCCAAGTTCTCAACTAATCAATTTAATATTGAATAATAGAATTAAAAAAAATAATTGCATCTAAAAAATCTGTTAAAGCAAAACAAATAGCAATCAAAAGAATAAGACCAAATCTTATAGATGAAAAAAAAAATCAAAGAATTGATAAAATTAAAAAAATATATATAATTTTATAAACCATTTCAAATAAAAAAATACTAATCAAAAGAAAATGGATGAAATCTGAAGGAAAAAAAAAGGTGAAGGGTTGGTTTGAAATTCTAAAGTGTCACGCGCGGAATCCAAGGAATAAATTAATGCATTCCACTACGTTTTTACCGAGAAAATTACTGACGGACTGCGAATTCCAATGCGCTTTTAATTAATACATCTCTGACTATGTATACTATTTACATTTTTACCGACAGAATCACGGATGAACCTTGAAAATTCTAGAGGGTTTTTTGAAAATTTTAGAGCGAAATGAAAATTTCAATGTGAATTACCGAGGGAATCACCAACGGAATAATTAAAAATAATAATATTTAATATTTCTTCAGTAATTCCCTCAGTAAAAACATAGTATAAAACTCAACAAGACCACCAGAAGTTCATTTTTCTCTCATTCTCACAAACTCTCACTTTCAATCTCACTCTCTCAATCCTCTCCCCTGTCTCAAGTCTTCAAGTAAAATTTAAGGTTTTTTCTCTCAACACAATTAATAGGTATATATGGTAAATCTTTTGACATATTTTCTTCTTATTTTCCTTCTTTTCTTTGGTTTATTAACAATGCATTTTAGTTGTTTTTTTATTTTTTTTTGTATCACACATAGATAAATTCTAAAAGTAAACACGTCATTAAGGTAAGCATTTTTCATTTCTAAAGCCTATATTTGTTTTTGTATTATTTTTTTGTCTA
>Ga0307510_10005701_pt1 | contig 14836 bp, 21 predicted proteins | sample 12_EM_MG_FD_207224 | JGI IMG/M metagenome (GOLD analysis project Ga0307510, IMG submission 207224) | Populus trichocarpa ectomycorrhiza microbial communities from riparian zone in the Pacific Northwest, United States - 12_EM | ecosystem: Host-associated > Plants > Roots > Unclassified | place...
GGCTTCCCCCGCCCTCGTCGGTAGACGAGAACGCGGTCAAGGCGGTGGCCGGCGCGGTGCTACTGCAACGTGGGCTGCGCGCGTCGAACCTCGAATTTGTGGAGGGCGAGGTGAGGGTGTTGCAGGAGGCGCCGGCAGCTGCTGCGGACTCGGAATCGAGTAGTGCGCGGGAAGGGTGGGCGATTGAGGTCCGACAATGGCGCTGGGCGCGGTCGTGATGATCGTGGAGTGTATCCTTTTGCCTTTTTTTTGTCGTTATCGTTGCTACTACTATTGAATATTGATCAATAATATATTGACGCGACCACGTGATGTGTGTGGTTGGATGCGACGCGTCATGCGCGATGTTGTGGTTGATAGAGCTCGACTCGCATGGCGTCGACACCAGCACCGAAGAACACGGTCCACTGGGCACCGTCACCGGTCCTTTCGACACTCTCTGACTCTTGTTCATCTGCGTCTACTTCATCAATATCCTCAACATCGGCGCTCCAGTACATCAACAGTCAACTCTTATCGCATGGCTTTGCAGTGTCACCTGGTCTTTCCCTCGATGGGCTCTCGTCTGCAGACGCGGAGGGCGTGACAAAGTGTTTACTCTCTATGCTCGGCCAACGAGTGGTGAGTGCGGCTGTCGTGACTCGTTTTTTTCGTATCTTTATCTTACATCTCTTCATCTCACATGCAGGAGGATATGACGCGCGCAGAGGATCTGACGACGAAGCTCCGTACGCTCTCGTATGACTATGAACGATTGCGCACGATGCATGGTGCGGCGACAGAGACTGCTGAAAGCGCTGAGCGCGAGGCGGCAGCGGCTCGGGCCAAGCTGACGTGAGTTGCCGCGATCTTTACCCTTGGGCTCCCATTAAAGGTATATATAAAAAAGAATCGCGAAACGGGCGCAGGAGCAGGCAGAGGCGATGCACAAACAGACGACGGGCGATCTGCAGCGTGCGCGGACGGCGTTGCAAGCGCTGCGCGCGACGCACGTCGCGGAGATCAAGAGGCGGGAGAAGGAGATCGAGGCGATAAGAGAGCGGTGGTCTAAGCTTTCCGATGCGCAGCTCAAGATTGGGACGATGCCTAGCGGCATGTCCGTCAGTTCGTCTTGTTTGCAGCCTGCGAACGCGTCTGCCCTGGTGCGGTGGTCCGACGGTGCCGCTGCTGCTGCCGCCGCCGGCGATGCGGCGGCGCAGAAAGGGCGGGCGATCCACGATGTGGCACTTGAAGAGGCCGAAAAGGCGTGTGTGGGGCTTAGAGAGCAGAATGGGGAGTTGAAGGCGCTCGTTGTGGAAGCTGCTAACGCGGTGTGCAAGATCTTGCACAAGGCCCTTAGCTCTGACCCGGACGACCTCGAATTCGTGCGTCCCTCTTCGTCTTCCCTTTTTCTGTGGGTGGTAGAAAATATCTTACAAGGGGATGACCGCAGCCTCCTCCCTTGGCCACGATCGATCTTTTTCCGCTTGGCGCTCCCGACGCGGCCTTTGAGAAACTTAGCGCGTTGCTCACTTCGCTTCGAGATGCGCTTGCGATGCTTAGGACTTGCGACGCTCTTCCTGCGGCCGGCACCGCTTCGACCTCGGGGTCGAACCCGAAACCGCAAATATCACTGGCCGATCTGGCAAAGAAGGCCGCAGAGTCGGACGCGAAGGCGCACAAATGGGAGGTCGAGGAATTGCGCGCTACGATAGCGAGCCTACGCGACGAACTGAGTGGGTCTCTCTACCCCTTACGAAAGAGACGTGTTTTTGCTGATTTGGTGAGAAGGAAAAGTTAAGGGCGAGAGAAAGTCAGCACCCGCGAGTCGGATGCAAGATATCCTTGTAGCACAGGACAAGTTGGCCTCATACCTTCCCTCAAATGACGAGTTGGAGACCGGCCCAGCTCTGGAACCTCAACACGACCAATTGACCAACTCTGAGCCTGACGTATGTTGTTTTTTTCTTTCTCTCGTCCTCACCTCTCACCATTTGCTATATTCTTTCTCAAACCAAAAGCGAGTTGAACAAAACCCCCCGAGAAAGCGCGACTTGTTGGTCACTACAAAGCCGGAAATGCAGCGTACTGCTGCACCGCCAGCAGCGGCACCACAGCCTGGTCCACCGCGCCTCTCTCCACGGAAGACCCGTTCCAAGTCCAAAGCGAAACCGGCATTCAAATTGCCCTTAAAGGCCACGAGGAGGGCCTCCACGTCTGCGAAGCGGACAGCATCGAGCTCCCGTCCCAGACGCCTGACGTCGGGCCTGACGGGCAAGCGGGTCGAGGCGTCCTTCGAAACGGAAGTGAAACCTTCGACTGTGCCCACTGTGTCGCTCCTACCGTCCTCCTTCGTCCTCCCGCCACCTTCGCCAGAGGCCCGTCCACCGCCACACCTAGGCACTCTCTTCACGCCGTCCGTCCCGCTCCAGCTCATCCCCTCATCGACGACGCCTCCGTTCTCTCCTTTGGCACAACCACCGCCACCAGCTTCCTCCTCTTCCTTCACTACCGCCCCACCCGAAAGAGGAGAAACGCGAGCTGTTGCATCCGAAGAGATTGTTCCGAGTGTAGCACAGCCATTATCGTCGGTACCACAACCACCAACATCAAAGCCGTTCCCAGCCGCGAAGCCCCAGGCGCGCAAGATATCGCACGCCTACTCGCCTGCCAAGCCCAGCCCTCTGAGCAGGATCCTCACGCTCGCCGACTTTCCCGAGAGCATGCCAGCAGCAGCACCAACCTCTGTCGCGCCTCCCCCCGCTCCGCAATTCAACTCTGATCCTCTCTACCGTCCTGGCGCGTTCACATCCAGCGCCGTACCGGTCTTCGAGCAGCCGCCAATCCCCCCGCCGATTGTGGTGCCTACGCTTGCACCTGTACCTGTACTGGCGCCAGTACCATCAACCAATAACACCAACTCCGCGCCTGCACCCGCGCCCGTTCCTCTCCGTACAGGATCGACGAGCAATGCCGCAGGCGCAGGCGCGAGCTCCCAGCGCAGACGCAAGCGCACGTCTCGCGAAGCCGAACTGGACCTCAACGCAGACACAGATGCGTCAAAGGCCAAATCCAAATCCAAACCCAAATCCAACGCCAACGACGCACGATCGAATTCCAAGTCGGCGGCGGACGTGGAGGCGGGCATCGGTATGGATATCGACTCCTTGGACGCTGCTCCGACGAGGGATCCCCGTGCGCCAGAGAAGGAAAATACGATCAGGAGACGTCTCAAGGGTGGACCTGCTGCCGTCGCTAAAACATGGGGTAGTAGCGGTGGTGGCGGCGTGAAGACTAGGAAGATGGCTGCTAATGCGGCCAAGTCTGGGGCTCCCAAGTCTTCTGCACCTGCACCCGCGCCCGCGCCCGGTCCTGCGCCTGTGGTTATGAATGAGCTACCACCTCCGGCCGAAGGGGCCCGCGTGGGTGGTGCGGCTGGTCGGCTGTTAGCTGCTGTGCGTGAAGGAGGTGGCGGTATTGGCCCGAGGCGTGTTCCGATTGACAGTACAGATGTGGGTTTACCAGCACGACGGGTGTCGTGATTGTGTACATTGTACAGAGCGTAGACGGGCTGTGTTTGTTTTATTGTACGGGACCAAATGCTATTATTGTTCTTTTCTCTCTGCTCGCAATAGCGTGATTGTGGTTTGAGATTCTTTCGCTAAAAATATACATATACATACACATCATGCACTGATTGGTATTCGAACAATTCGCGCAATTGGCTTCGCTGCTATCTGTTGGAGATATTATATAGTAGACCAAGCACCTTCACATAAATCCCGCCCCCCTTCCCTTGGACCAAAGCAGTTGTTAACCACGGCCTAGCTGAGCCAGCTGGAAAAAAATGTGATGAAAGTGATCAGGGAGACAGCATGAAGCCCGCAAAGTAGATGTCGAGCGTTGCAAGCTTGTCTAGGGGCGCGATGGTGCCGACGTAGCCGTCCGGACGCACGACGACGAGCGCACCCGCGTTACGGTTGATGCCGTATCGCTCATAGATTTGACCGCCGCGGGAGCCGGTGATGTCCGTGTCGTCGAGAAGGACCCTATCGTAATTTATATTTGCGAAGCGTGTTTTTAATTGTGCTCAGTAGGGCAATTCGAAAGTAAATATCCCAGGGAGGAGGAAGGGACTCACTTGCTCCAGTGCGGGCGCAGCACGGGCGGGACATCGAGATAGTTGGCCGTGTTCTTGCTGCCCTGCAGGACGGTGATGACGCCAAAGGCGTCTCGGTGCTTGTTGAAGAAACATTCGGGCTGGCTGAGGTACGCTGCGACCTTTTGCGCGTGCTCGCCGGGGAACACGAAGAGTTTGAAGCGGGCATCCGAGGGCGCGAGGTCCTGGATGTTCACCTCTCGCGCGTCGGCAGCGCGCACGAGCGTGTGAGGGAGCAGGCGTTGGCCGATGATGAGGTTCGGCGCTACGTACTGGTGGATCGTCTCGATGACCACGGAAGGCACATATTGGACGCCGACGCCGGACGAGAAGTTGCCGTAGCTTTGGAAAGCTCTAGATTGTTGGAGAATCGGGGTCAGTTACATAGCGCGGTCGGTCGTGGGAGAAGCCCGCGAACCCGATAAATTCCTCGTGTGTTGGACCGTGCCCTTCGCTATCTACGCGAAGCTTCTCGGAGAACAAAGCGGAGAACCTCTTGTCAAAGGAGATCAGGTCTTGGGCGTATTTCCGGCGCTCAAGTTCGTACTAGGTGCGCTGATCTCTCAGAGAGTGAATTAATTGCGAGGTGGGTGACACACCGTCTTGAGAAGTGAAATATCTGCCCAACCTCGGAGAACATACGCCAATTTCCATGCTGCGAAACAGAAGAAAGGTGCGATCAGCGTTGTGAAGAGGACATGGGGAATATCCGCGGTATGAACCTAGATTATGAGTGTCGTTCATGCTGGCATTCATACCCTGGCCGGCTTTCGGTGAATGCGTGTGGCAAGCATCGCCAGCGATGAAAACCCGCTCATTTGCGGTGAATCTCGAAGCAACTCGCTGCCCGACTGGCGGACGATGAGAAGTGCAGGGGGTAAGACAGCACAATTGGAACCCACTCTGATAAATCGTCCACCACTCGATCTTATCTGGTTCCGCGTCAAGCGTATACGGTCTGAACGTCTTCTTCGCAACTTCCAATAAACGCTCAGGTCCATATCGGCCAAGATCGACGCGTCCGGTCTCGGGGTCGACGGCATCGGTGTCAGATAGTTGGATGTACACCCGAATTTTGTCTCCTTCTCGCGGAATGACCATGCAAGAGCCATTTGCGGAGTGAATCGCTGATTTGTTCCGCGTGTCTGGAAAGTCGGTCTTTTCCGATGGAACGATATCTATGACCCCCCAAACGAAGTCTAATTTATCAGAGACGTAAGCGAAGGGACTTCGGTTCGGTCGTATATCGCGCACCAGTTTGCTCGCCATCCATGGAGATGCCAAGGGTCTTCCGGACCCACGAATGCGCGCCATCTGAGCCAACAACAAACCTGGCACGTACAGTCTCCGTGTCGTTACCTGATTCCCTGTCTAGGTGCTTCAGCACGACCTGGAAGTGTGCGAAAGTGAGTTGCCTTCCGGAATGATACAGACAAAATTTTCGTCGGAGAAACTGCGCACTTTAATAGGGTATGCACGTGGGTCGGCAAGTTCCTTCGGATCCTCAGATAGTTGAAGAGAGATAGGAACGACGGGACGGTCGACTTCTAGGCCCTCCTTTCTCATAGGGTCCAAAAATAGATTCTCTATCTCTCCTTGGTGTAAAGTGCACTCGTATGGGTAGCGCGCCGTCGGTGCTGTCACATCAGGCACACGCCCTATGCACTGAGAAGGACACCTTGTGAGTCGCGATAGAACCGAGAAGACGTTCTATGGAAAGATCAAACCTCGATTCCGTTTGGACCAGGATTGTAGAATGCCTGCAGGTTATTACGCGTAAGGACAGGACGAGATGATTTCAAATACGCGATGAAAATTCCGACTGACAGCCATGATCATGATCGCTGCTTGATTCAGAAGGCGGTCAGCAAGGCCATAACTCTGTGATAACGTATGTCGTGTGAGTCCGACTTTGCAAGTTGGAGGGAAAGAGTGGGGGACTTGCCTGCAGGACTTCGATAGTCCGTGGTTGGATGCCGTCTGCCTGTCCGGCAGCAACCTTGATTGGCCTACAGCACGGGGGACATGAGTGACGAATGTCTAGACCGTAGTAGAATGATACGCACCGTCTGTCTATGACTCGGACGTTAACTCCTGCACGAACGAGCGCATTTGCGCACATGAGCCCCGCGGGGCCAGCCCCCACTATAAGGACGTCAATATGAGACGGATCTGGTGACATGATGAATTGCAAGGAGAATAGTGGTGGGTGGATGGAGAGGAAATGGGGCAGGTAGGTCAATACATGAGGGAATATAAGAAAGCGCGCACGTACATAATTACAAATGGGACTGATGGCCGGGCGGACCATCACCAATTACTTATACGCTCTTGACGGATCTCCACCTACATACCATTACTATGGTAAAACATTCACATACAATGGACTTCTCAGGCGCCTTGACATCTCAACCGCGACAGGACTGTGTACTGTATATCAAGTAACTCGATGATTGGACACCGTCGTACAATTACTTGACAAGATGAAGCAGAAATGAATGAATACAGATGACCAGACAGAGCCTAGCCACGACCACGGCGCTACACCTCATCGTACAGAACGTTTTGTGCTAAATGAGGGTCTTCGCTGCCTTCTTTGGTCATGAGAATATCTCGAACCTACGGAGAAGCACAAATGGTAAGCACGCTTCTTCGGAAAAACTTTGACTTAAATCGAGCGGGACTTGCCGCTGCTGGTGGATTCAACCCGAGAGCTGCGGCGCGCTCCCAACGTTCCAGTCGCGTCACACCGATGCACGGACCATATTCATACGACCTACGTACATAGCGGCGTTCGAGTAAGTCCGGTTACTATGAGGGTAGGGCCTGTTACGTACAGGTCGAAGATGCGCAAGATGTGGTGTACTGGTTTCTGGTCCTGCGCGTGAACTACCGAGAAAACGCTCTCGGTTAGCTAAAGATATCATAGACGATGGGGACGGACGACGAACTAGGTTGGAGGTTGCCCATCTTTGCCCTGGCCATACCAAATTCCTTGTTCCATCGCGGATCCTCGGGATCCAAACTCTCGCGCTCCAAAACCTCCGTCGCTTCGCTCGCTTGTTCAGGCTCCGGCTCGGGGTCAGGTTCGTATTTACGCTTCCCACCAATACGAATGGGTGCAATGACGGGGGGTTCTGCGGAGGAAACTGCGGCCTTTCCCTTGAGACTGTCTTTGGCACTGGCGCTACCGCTGCGCTTAGAAGAGGCGAAGGACAACGTGCCCTGTCTCAAGCCATCAGACGTCTTTGAGCGTTGGGCCTTGGAGCTGGATCTTTGTGGAGCCATGATAGTCGTGGTTGGAATTGAGGCAATGTCAATGTCAATGGGTGGTGGTTCAAAGTTGAACTTTGAACTTTTCATCCCCCGAGCCCCGAACGTTGATTATGATGTAAGCAACAAAATCCCAAGTTTTCAAGGCCGACTAGCTCAGTTGGTTAGAGCGTCGTGCTAATAACGCGAAGGTCTTGGGTTCGATCCCCACGTTGGCCATGTAATTATTTTTTTCGTGTCGCCACGTTGCCCATCGCGATTGATGCTCTCACGCTCGCGCACCGGGTCACCATGAAACCCGGATGGTTGTCGCTTGCATCTGCGCATCTGCGATACTCTGCATTCTTTAAAAAGACGCCTTCTTTTACATATGCCCCCAGTCTGACTCAGTTGCGGCACCTATGGATCAAAATCAACTCCTTTATACCGCACTTCTCCCGCTCGTTATAGGCTTAGCACTAGTAAGTCAAGTCCCACCACGAATGAGGGGAGAACCTAGCATGGACGTGATGAACACTATCATCCTTGTTCTTAGAGCCGTGGGCCGTCATTCTGACGTGCGTCGAGGCGAAGACGAACATTCATGGGCACGCTTCCATTAAGCCGCCGTTCTGATCCATTCATGTTCCCGTGTGGACGAGCTTACGACTTTCCAACTGATACGTGTGTACTCATGTCTCCCTCCCAGGCATACCTCGCGCTTCTCGCATGGACACCTGCGCCTCTCACCGAGCTACCGTCGGAGAAACAATACCTTTCACCCAAAGACCCAAAGACACCTCGCCCACTCTCTTCCATCCATGATGCTGCCTCGTTAGATCTCAGCATCATCATACCTGCCTACAATGAGACCCGGCGTCTCCCATCGATGCTCTCCTCCACCCTCGAGCACCTCACATCTTTCCCGAAACGCACCTTCGAGATCCTCATCGTAGACGACGGCTCCTCCGACGGTACCACCGATGCCGCGCTCGAGCTCGGGGCCAAACTTCACGCGGGGGCGGACATACGCGTCGTGCGGCTCGAGCGCAATCGTGGAAAGGGTGGCACGGTGCGACACGGCATGATGCACGCGCGCGGAAGGCGGCTCCTTATGGCCGATGCAGATGGCGCGACCCGCTTCGCGGACGTCGAGCTGCTGCTTGCCGCGCTCGATAAGCTCGCTCCTGCGGAGAGCGACGCAGCAGGGATCGCCATTGGGAGCCGCGCGCACCTCGTTAAAACCGAGGCGGTCGTCAAGGTGCGCTTTCTCTTTTGTTGTCGTTGCCATCATTCGGCGTCTTCCCGAATACAGTACCCAGATAGATGGGGGGCCGACAACTTTGAGTCGTGACGGGATATCATCTGATGAATTGATCGATTGTGTTGACAGAGGTCCTTCCTGCGCAATTTCCTCATGTACGGTTTGCACACCGTTCTGCGCATCGCGGGCGTCGGGCACGTTCGTGACACGCAGTGCGGGTTCAAGCTGTTTTCGCGCGCGGCGGCACGGGCGCTGTTCCCGCGACAGCACCTCGCAACGTGGATATTCGATGTCGAGCTGTTGCTGCTCGCCAAGACGCTGAGCATTCCCGTCGCGGAGGTACCGGTGACGTGGCACGAGGTCGCGGGGAGCAAGCTGAGCGTCGTGAAGGATTCGCTGCAGATGCTGCGTGATTTGTTGGTGCTCCGGGCGAACCAACTGCTTGGGCGGTGGAGCCTCCTGGAGAAGGAAAGTGGAAGGCTCAAGGCTGAATGAGGTGCATGACGTTTTATCGCGTTGTTGTCGATTATTGTCCCCCCGGCGTGCTAATCGCGGGGGTAACGTTCGTGGGACTGCCATTTCAGAGGCGGCCCTTTGAAGCATTCAATAGATAGCGGTTTGCCGGGAATTGAAAGCAGTTTGTATTGTGCATCGCGCTGCCGCGAGCTGGTAGCATGCGTTATTCGTGATGCGAGTTATGTACTGCCTGGGTTTCGTTCATATATTTGGTATGGTTTGCTTCAAGTCAACCCTCATTCCCTAAATATTGATGGAGGATGACATATGCCAGGAAAGGTCCTTTTGTCCACCAGGGGCCATCAGCAAAACATGTCATCTCTTGCTGAGACTTGGTGTCACTGCCACAAATGTAGGGTAACACTAGTACTCATAGTATTGGATGAGTTGAGTAAAGTCAACTATCTCCTGTATAAGGACATGTTGACTTGTAGATGATAGAGGAGGGTTGCTGCTTGCTAGTCCCACTAGTAGCCACCCTTTGAGAGAGAATATAGAAGGAAGTTTTATTGAGTAGACAAGGAGACTCAACTTAGCATCTTAGAGATACCAAGGGCTACTACTAGTTAGGGATGCTGAAGTTCGGTCCAGAACCTTAGTTCGGACCAAGAACCCTTGAACTGAACCTTAGGTTCAGGGTCGGTCTGGTTCTGGTTCGCCCTCCTGTGTGTAGGTTCGGTTCATGGTTCTGGAATTTAGGGATCAGCACGAACTTGGTCCGAACCTGTTTGAACCAAGAACCAACAAGGTGTATTGTGCAGAGATATGACAAGACACATTTGCATTGTGGTGGCCAGATTGACCAGACACACACAGACCATAAATCTGATTGCCATATATGGAGTAATGAGTATTAATGAGTGCTATAGATAATGATAATGCATGCACGGACAGTTGTGAATGAGACACACACCACGCACCGACACTTGCACAAGATGCACTATGATACCACACTTGTTTGTAAAGCCTATGCCCCCTTGCGTAGTGCAATGTATAAATACTGTGTAGCAGCGCCATCATCCAATATTTGTCCTCCCTTTGTTGCACTGCGTCCCTTCCCGGAACCTCTAAACCTTCTTTCTCTCCTCTTGAACTCATACTAGCACAACTCCCATCGTGCTTACAATGACCTCTGAAAGTTGTGCCCTAGATGCTCATGGCAAATTAAGGGATGCAGAAGACATTCAGTGGTATAATTCTGATGGCGATGATGTACCAATCCCTCCTGCAAAAGGCCGTTCCAAAGCAAGGGCCAGGTCACCTGTTGCGACGTCTTCTACAAGTATGTTGCTTCACTGGCATTCTTGATAGTTACAGAACTAACCCAGATTTGAAAGGCACAAAACCAATAGGGATCATTGAGGGCCAGCAACGGATAATAAAACCTTCCATGAAAGCAAGAGCTGCTGCAGATAGTATCATGTCTGCATGTAGTGAGCCTGGAGTAGACCTTGAGGATGAACACCATGGCAGCCAGAAACGCAAAAGATTGGCCAATACCAAGGCACACATTTCTGTGGCTCCAGCACCGAAAGCACCACCAAGGAAGTGTGCCAAGAAGGCTGTGGTGGTTGAAAGTGATAATGAGACCACTGAGGATGGAGCAGATGAAGTTGATGCATATGAGCGTTTGCAGGAACAGCGCAAAACTGATCGGCTGGTGAGTGTGGGAACAGATCAATAATCATGGTTGTTTAAATATTTATTAATTGTTGCTCTAGGAAAAGAAAAGTCGTAGCCTCCATGGAAATGACCAACACACAGCAGACATCCGAACTGTCTTTACTGCAGAAATCCGTTCTATGCCAGATGGCACAACCCAGAAGGGTCATTGGTGCGAAGTATGCAAGTGCGTGATTGCTTTTTTGTAGTTATCACATATACTAATCCTATCAACTTCAAGACATCGTGGCGATTCATCCAAAAAGTGGCTTACTGGTGGTGTCTCAACGCTCAGAAAGCATATCAGTCGGTATGTACCATTATCCATCGATATCCATCTACCACTCAGGCACCTGGCAACCTTGATTTATGGAATATATGCAGGCACTGGGACACCCACGGAAATACATATAAGAAAAAGTGTGAAGAGCAGGGGATAAATATGTATCCCAGTGTTGAACCTGAGGCATCACCGGATGAGGGTCAGCTACGAGACAGTACTATCACATCATTCTTGCAACCAAAACCTGTCAAGTGGACAAAGGAGGGACTACTTGAGCACATTGTCGAGCTCATCGTAGTCGAAGATAAGGTACAAATCCAACATTGGTTTATTTTTATCTGCTGATTTCGTCGGATTCATCCCTTCCAACTAGGCCTTCACTATTGTCGATAAGGGGCCATTCCGACAGCTTCTCAGGTACCAGTGCCCCCAAACCCTAGAATCCGATATCCCTCACCGCACAAAGCTAAGAGAGCAGATTCTGCTCAAGGCTAAGAAAGCCAAAGAATGCATCACGAAAGAATTGAAGGTACGCAGTGGGCTCTTAGCCTCACCAGCATATTAATATAACTTCTGTATGTGGTCCAGGACATTCCAGGCCAGATCTCAATCACCTTTGACACGTGGACATCAGATGCATCTGACCCATATCTCGGAGTTACAGCCCACTATATCTATTCAGAAGCTGATCAACCCAATGAGTGGGAGCTCCGATCAAAGGTCTTAGGCTATACAGAGATACAAGGTAATCATAGTGGTGTGAATATAGCAGCTGTCATCCTCCGTGTTATCGATCAATATGGAATCCGCCATCAGGTATGTGGTTATCAACTAGTATTGAAAGGCGGCAAAATTGACTCCAATTCAACATAGCTTGGCTGGGCTACATCAGACAATGCAACTAACAATGACAGGGCCATGCGTATACTCCAACGGGTTCTAGACAAGCCTCCAGCCAGGAAATGGATTGCCTCCCAGCGTCGCGGCCAGTAAGATTATTGTGCAGCTTGTTATCAATAAGTATTGATCAGGCTGCTCAGTTGCATGGAACATACGATCAATCTTGCGTCAAAAGCATTTATCGAAGCGATCTGTCCCACACCCTCCCGATACAAAAAGGCAAAGCCCGGAACTGCACACCAAGGGATCAGCAGTGAAAGAGAGGATTGGGATGAGGGTAGTAATGATGATGACGATGAGGAGTTATCATGGCTAGCAGGCTTGGCAGGTGTGGCTCTGGTTGATACTAGGACAGAAGTTGACAAGGACATTGTCTTTGACCCAGGGGATCTTCTTGGGAAGCTTCTTGCGCTTATCAACCAGGTTTTCCCTCCCATTTTGTCTTGTTTCATGGCTTATTCCTGGCCCAGATCCGTGCCTCTCCACAGGCAAAAGTCTTTTTTGCTACTATGTGCCAAGAGGAAGGACTAAAGCCCCTTGAATTGATTAAATGGATCTGTACTTGATGGGGATCTATGTACGATCTCATAGACTGTGCACTGGTCAACTGTGTGGTGCGTATTATTGTGCCCTTACTACTCCACTAACTTAAGCTAATGTGAGATGACAGGCTGTTAACAGATTTTGTTTGCTCGCCGACGCAAGTCCAAAGGTACCCAACCTGCAAAAAAAGAAGTATAGTGACTTTTCTATTGCATCAGGTGAATGGGAGTTACTCCAACTTGTCCATGAGGTTTTAAAAGTGCGTTCCTCTTTTTTCCGTCATGTACTAGTATGGCTAGCTGCTCATGAATTGTACGGTTAGGAGACACGCGATGCTCAGTCAACTTTCTCATCTGAAAAAGTCTCAACCGTTTGGTGGACAATCCCTACACTTGAATGCCTCATTAAGAATTGGGAGACACTAGCAGCGATGCCCAAACTTATACAAGTCAGGCATGGGATCGAGAAAGGATTAGCAATGTTGTGGAAGTACAGTATGGTTACAGATCAATCAGATATATTTTTTATCTGTCTTGGTATGTCCCATATTAGTCGTCCACAACCATATATTCATCACCTCATCCAACAATTCTGACGGCAGCCCTTGAGCCCTCAATCAAACTCGAGTATGCAAGACAGAGCTGGAGTCCCGAACACTACAGTGCAGGGCTTGCATCATTTCAAAAAGTGGTACGCTACATTACTTTGAGATTTCTGCTGGTCCAAAGGTTAGTAACCACTATACTTCAGTTTGATGATTACTACAAGCCTTCTGCACCCCTTCCCGAGACGGCTGCTGCACTGGCACTGGCAGTATCAACAGCAGGTGAGAACACGATTTTACATTGCTCGACATCACTATTTACCTTGGTGCGCAGACTCCGAGTCTCCTGCAAAGCCATGGAGCTTTGCCCTGTCATTTATCCAAGCTGCAGTACGTGGGCATGTTGAAAAAGAACATGCAAGTCGCAACCCTCGCCAAGAATTTATCGATTACATCAACAGTCCATTGGAGATAAACCAATATGATCCCATTAAGTGGTGGGGGGTACGTTACCTAAAGGCTCCTGGTTTCGTTTAGTGATGCGCTTTTGTTTACAGCACCACCAGACCCAATTTCCAACACTGGCCCAGATTGCTCGTGACTATCTGGCTATTCAAGGCTCCTCCGTGTCATCTGAGCGTGCATTCTCATCAGGTAGATTGACGGATACAAAGGCCCGAAACCAGCTCAAACTGGAGACATTCGAAGTGTTGCAGATCCTGAAGAGCTGTTATCGGGATGGGCTTCTTGTAGTGGAGAATGAGGCAGCTGCCTATGATCATACATGGGTGCCGGTGCATGTTGATGATGATTGATGTCTATATACACTTTATTCTCAATGCGAAACCATTGCGGCCAATCTGGCCACCCCTTCTGTGACCGTTCTGTTCGCTCTTCCATGGTTCCACCTTAGTTTCGAACAGTCTTAACATTTTACTCAGGTTCGAAGGTCCGAACCCGTTCAGAACCGGAACCGAACCTGGAAATGCGGTTCTCTCGGTTCTGGTTCGTGGTTCTACCTATCCTGTCCCTCAAACGTCGGTTCTGGTTCGCGGTTCAGGCAAATACCTCACTGAACTGGACTGAACCGAACTTCGGCATCCCTACTACTAGTACTTACTGTATACTACTAAACCAAGGACAGTGGTCCTAAAGAGGCTATGAGTGAATGAGAGGGAGTGTAGAGATCGAACAAGTGTGCAAGGGAGCGCTGAGGCAATGATATGAAGATGGGCAGATGGGTGTGAAGGGAACTTAGAGCAGGCATGCAGAAGGGAACTTTGAGAGAGAGAATGCAGGTTGATTTTTGCCCCTCAGAGGAGGCACACTTTATAGTCCTAAGATTAATAAAAGCATTGTGGAGCACTATCAAGTGACTCCACACATGAGATGGAAATGAAGTGGAATCATACAAATTGAGATTTGAAGTGTAATGGTGGGATACGTGCTGGCCTCGGAACGGGCCAATTCCGACCACGTGATGTCTGCCCGAGCGTTGCCACACACTGTTGCCATGTTGAATGCAACACCTCCTTCCTATCTATCGTCTCTGACTGCCACGCATCGTTTTACATTGATCCGCTGCATCTTCCATTTTTCTGCTTCACTCTCGCTGCACCCAAAACCCCCGGACGACGCAAATCAGACCACGCAAGACTCGACGGCCGATGCCACCAGTGCGCGCCTCGCCCACCTGCCTGTCAACCATGTCATGCACGTCGTGCTCGACAACTC
>Ga0307510_10005702_pt1 | contig 14835 bp, 21 predicted proteins | sample 12_EM_MG_FD_207224 | JGI IMG/M metagenome (GOLD analysis project Ga0307510, IMG submission 207224) | Populus trichocarpa ectomycorrhiza microbial communities from riparian zone in the Pacific Northwest, United States - 12_EM | ecosystem: Host-associated > Plants > Roots > Unclassified | place...
CCAAATGCGGTAACAACCGTAGTTGACTCCGTTGCAACTCTTTTCGCCAGAGTTAGAGTTGACTTCGAACTCTGGTAACTCAACCCAGGCAACTCCGAGTTGACTCCAACTTTGCGGCAACACTACCACAGATGAGGCTGTTGGCTTGGCGCACAGTGGCCGTCACGTGGTCGGAAGTGCACCATTCCGAGGTCATTCCGACTCGGATGAGTTTACTACAATAGGAAAGAAAGACATCGATGAGGCGGCGCAACTGACCTTCACCATAACCACGTCCCACTCCCTCGCCATCAGTTCCTTGCAGCTGGCTCACCCTCCTCTTCATTTCCTCTCTAGCCGTGACATGGCTCACCAATCCGAATCTGCTCACTTTCAAGCCCTTTTTGAGCCTGCTTTGCAGGCATATGAGAAAAAGGCTGGCGTCTCTTTGACCCAACATCCGCTCGCTATCAAACTCCAGAGTTGCGACACTGTCGAGGCCATTACTGGCCTTTTGCAAGGTCAAGCACAGACATTCAGCCATTTTCAACGAAGGGATAGAATCGTGGAGTCCATCAAGATGATTGTATCAATCTTATCCAAAATTTCATCAGCTGACTCCTTTGGCCTGGTACGTCAGAAGGGACTCATGGCATATCTTACATCTCTGACTCTTATTTACAGACATTCCCACTTGCGAGAGCGATGCTGGCTTGTCTCGCTATCTTACTTGACGTACGTGCCGTTCTCCAGCTGATGTGTAGGTGGCCTGGTGACGTCCATGTGATTCAGTACGCCAAGGGCATAATATCCAACTACGATGTACTCGTCGACTTGCTCGAGTCGATCGAACACTTCCTAAACCGGCTCAATATCTATACGCGAGTCCCTCCTACGCTTGCAAACGACGAGATAGTGGCCAAGATCTTGGTGGAGCTCATCTTGACGCTCGCTCTGGTAACAGAAGAACTCAAGCAGCGACGATCAAGTGAGTCAGTTCTCGCCGACGTTTTACTTTGCTCAGCACCACGCAGTCAAATTTGTAAAGGAATTTTTCAAGGAGAAGGACATCAAGGCAGTGCTGGAGAGACTTGACCGATTGACGCAAGACGAGGCCCGGACTACTGCAGCTCATACACTCGCTATTGTCCATGGACTCGTCCAGAGTATGAGGGAGTTCATGGGTAGTGAGCAATGAACTTGGTTTTTCATCTGGCGACTCTTGAATATTCTTTTCTCTAGACGGCAAAGCATCCATTGGTGGTGTCCGGGAAGGCCTCAGTACGTTTATTTGCGACGATGAGCTAGCTCCGTACCTGACTGAGCGCTAGAAATCCTTCATCAAATGGCGAGCGACACGAACAAGTCGAGACGTCAGTTATCGTCATTATCGGCATTACCCTTCGGAAGTGCTGAGAGTAACTGGCAGGTGATGAGTTGCTGGGTAAGATCCAAAGGTGGCTGGCTCCCCCAGATCCATGGAGAAATTACAACGTCGGTCGCGAAATGCGGCACAGCAAGACTGGGGCGTGGTTCGTTAATAGCAGCGTGCTCTCTGAATGGAAAGCATCTGAATCAAGTGCGCTACTCTGGATACATGGGAAACGTTGGTTTACCGCCCGTCACTTGATCTTTCGCAACAGCTGATAGGTTATTCCTTTCATAGCTGGCGCTGGAAAGAGTGTACTTTGGTACGCCGTTATGCTTCGGTATTTCATCTCGATGACTTACGTTGGTGACCAGTTCCACAATCGTCGAGGAGATTGAGGCTATCCAAATGTCTGGACTGGCGTCGCTCGCAATGTTTTATTACGATTTTAGAGAGGACGAAAAGAAGGACTTTCGGGGGTTACTCTCATCGATCCTATTCCAGCTCTGTGATCAATCCGATTCATACTATACCATCCTTTCCACATTTCATTCGACACATCGCGACGGTGCCCGAAGTCCTAGCAACGACGAACTTATCCGATGTCTGAAGGACTTATTGGGTCTCCCAGGACAAGCTCCCATTTATCTAATTATCGACGCCTTGGACGAATGTCTGAACACATCTCTGCCGTCCCACCGTGATCAAGTCTTAATGCTCCTGGAGGACCTCGTTGACTCAAAACTCCCAAACCTCCGCATCTGCGTCACCAGCCGACCCGAGACCGATATCAAGCCTATCCTTGAGCCCTTGACTTTCCGTTCTGTTTCTTTACACGACGAGAGCGGACAGAAAGAAGATATTGAGAACTACATAAAATCGATCGTAACCACGGACAGAAGAATGCGAAGATGGACATCTGTGCACAAGCGACTTGTGATTGATGTTCTGACGGAAAGAGCAGATGGGATGTAAGGGATTTATACTGGATTTCGTCACGACACTCATCCACACCTCGTAGGTTCCGATGGGTGCATTGCCAGTTAGAGTACCTTGCTAAATGCCTTCCGGGACGTATCCTCCATGCCCTAGACGAATTACCACCAACACTTGATGCGACATACGAACGCACATTGCAGGAGATCGATGGCACAAACTGGGAATTTGCACGACGGCTCCTCCATTGTGTCGCAGCGGTTTCCCGCCCGCTCCGAGTCGAGGAACTGGCAGAGCTGCTTGCATTTGATTTCAATCCGGGACAGATTCCGAAATATCGCGAAGATTGGCGCCTCGAAGATCCAGCAGATGCGGTGCTGTCAACCTGCTCCACATTGCTCTGCCTTGTCAACGCCGAAGATTCCCAAGTAATACAATTTTCACACTTCTCTGTCAAGGAGTTCTTGACCTCTGCCCGCTTTGCCGGAAAGTGCAACATAATTTCCAGTCGCTACCATGTTTCTATGACACCCGCTCACACCCTCGTTGCCAAGGCATGTTTTGGTATTCTATTCCACCTTGACAAAGATGTCACCAGAGGCACCCTTCCGAAATTTCCTCTGGCCAAATACGCTGCAGAACACTGGTTCGAGCATGCCCGTTTTGGGGGTGTGTCACAAAATGCAGAAGAAGCAATGTCACAGATGTTTGATCGGACAAAACCACATCTTGCGGTTTGGCTCTGGATATGTGACCCAACTATTCCCTTCTCGGAGCGAAACAAGTGGACGGATGCACCATTGACACCCCATGGAACCCCGTTACACTACGCCGCGTTTTGCGGCCTATACGACATTGTGAAAGTCCTTGCCGCTGAGCATCCACGGGATGTGAATTCTCGGAGCTTCATTGGCGAAGAAACGGCTTTGCATCTAACTTCACGAGTCGGTCATATAGACCTGACCCGGCTCCTGATCGAGAACGGCGCCGATGTGGCAGCCCAGGCCAAGGACGGGACGACCCCGCTGCATCGGGCGTCCGAATGGGGTCATGTGGGTCTGGCCCGGCTCCTCGTCGAGCACGGCGCCGACGCAGCAGCCCAGAGCAAGGACGGGACGACTCCGCTGCATCGGGCGTCTATATGTGGTGCTGTGGATCTGGCCAAACTCCTCATCAAGCACGGCGCCGACGCAGTAGCCCAGAGAAAGGACGGGACGACTCCGCTGCATGGGGCATCCTTACGGGGTCATGTCGGTCTTGCCCGGCTTCTCATCGAGCACGGCGCCGATGCGGCAGCCCAGAGCAAGGACAGAACGACTCCGCTGCATGGGGCATCCTTATGGGGTGATGTGGATCTGGCCCGGCTCCTCATCGAGCACGGGGCTGATGCGGCAGCCCGGGACAAGTACTGGACGACTCCGCTACATGGGGCGTCCTTACGGGGTCATGTGGATGTGGCCCGGCTCCTCATCGAACATGGCGCTGACGTGGCAGCTCAGAGCAAGGACTGGACGACTCCACTGCATGGGGCATCCTTACGGGGTGATGTGGATCTGGCTCGGCTCCTCATCGAGCACGGCGCTGACGCGGCAGCCCAGGACAAGTACGAGACGACTCCGCTGCACGGGGCGTCCTTACGGGGTGATGTGGGTCTGGCCCTGCTCCTCATCGAGCACGGGGCCAACGTGGATGCCCAGAGTAAGGACGGGACGACTCCGCTGCATGGGGCATACTTACGGGGACATGTGGATATGGCCCGGCTCCTCATCGAACACGGCGCTGATGCGACAGCCCCTACACCACAAACTAGCAGCCAAATCAAATCAATATGACACTTACAATGGGGTATGAACACACAATCTGGCAAAGTTGAGCATTGCAATCTACCGTGGCCCGCATTGGTGCATCCAATCAAATTTACTACTTATACCGTATGCCGTGGATGTCAAGAATTGCACACAGGACGCAAATCGAGGCCACAGAACCAGAAGTAGGCTGAGACAGAGGACTTGGGCGATGGGATGCTCCTTGAACCGCTAACACCCCCAGGAACGGTTTTCACACAGTAGGAGATGCGGCAAGGACAAGCAATGTCCCACGAGTAACACCAGGCCTCAGACAACAACCTCACTCGCAGATGCACGCCCCACCAGGTGACCAGGGATACCGTCATTACCATACCACACCGTCATACCCTGCCTTACATCCCCAACATAACACGATAGACTGAATCCCTGTCCATAGATCCTTACCGCTCAATATATACTCGTATTTTTCTAAACTTCAATACATCTAACGAATAGCTGGCCCCCACCGAAAGTCCTCCTTCAACTGGTTGTTCGAGACCCTGAGGAGGAAAACCAGCGGGATGTAGGGCATAACTTTCGCATTCATTTCATCTCAATGGCTTAAACCACTCAGAAGGTTTCGTATGGATGCACTGCCAGGTCGAAACCCTGCGTCAGTGTTTCCGCGGAGTATCCGACGTATTTTGGGTGAATTGCCCAAGACTTTGGACGAAACATACGAACGGATGATGGACGTTGATGAGAAGAAACAAGCTTACGCTAATCGACTATTCTAGTACATAGCCGTATCCATCCGCAATTCGCGTTGAGGAACTTGCTGAGCTCTTTTCGATCCTTCTTCAACGCGGATTCGACTCTACGCTTCAAGGTAAGTTAGCGTCCCGAGGGTCCAGAAGCATTTATACTTTCCGCCTGTTCCACATTGGCCACTATCGTCGATGTCAGATGATTCAACAAGGTGAGAGAATACTTTGACCTCACTGGCAGACCGTATCGCGAATTCGGTATCTGAGTCCCATTTTCACATTCTCCCCAGGGGCCAGGGCGGCACTTCGGAATAAGATAATGGGAAAAGAAAGGAAGAGTCGAGACCGTCGGCGAATTGAACGACACTGAAAAGAAAGCGGAATGCAGTTAATTGCGAACTATTAGGTTGGTGATGAAAAAAATGAAGATGAAATTTGGTGCAAGATCGCACAGCATTCGAGACCAAGCCGTTTTATTTTCACGTCTTCAAGTCGCTTGTCATCAGATTAACTGAAGTTGACCATTTTTGTGGAAGTCCCTCTCATCTCTTCTCCGAGTCATTACGGTGTCTGCACGGAAAGCGCCACCAATGACCTGATGAGGGATTCGGGATTGGCCAGACGTGTCGTGACTGTCGCTGCCTCGTCCTCAACTTTGCTCTCCTATGATCGATTATCATCGGCATCGCCCTCCGCAAACGGGCGCGCTTCCGCCCTGTCCTTGCAACGGAGCCTTCACCAGTGTCAACTCTACTTGGCGCCTCGTCACCAAGTTTCGCCTGCCTCCTTCCAAACCACACCCAAGCTTGGCACGCTTATCTCCCAGGGCGCAGGGGGCAGCGCGTCAGCGGTAGACTATGTATAGCAAGCCTAAAGGACGCGCTCTCTCCAGATGAAACTCCGCTTTGCCGATGTACTGCCGACCATCACATAATGCAAGGACCATTGTCACCGCACCAAAAAAATCATTATATAATTTAAATATCTTATCGTCTGATTTCAATTATCAATTATCAATTCTTGATTATCAATTATTGATTATCGATCAGTGCAAAAGTCACATTGCATATGTTCAAATTCAAATATTGAAAATTGATTGCGTATGTTCAAGTTCCAAATATCACCAATCACGTGTTCATATTATGTAACCGCAAATCAAACAACTGGTTATCACAAGCAAGGTGCACAGCAAACACATGGTGAACTATAGATCCAACAAGACAGAAGCAAGGGTTATGTACATGCAAATGTATCAACGATACGTAATTTCATAGTGCACAGAGAGGTTGCCTTGGTGGTGAAGGTGGACGGGAAAGAAACAAGGTCTTAGACAAAGTGAGTGGGGCGAGAGGTAGGGAGGCCAGAAGGAATGAGTGGCTGTGGCGGAAGTGTGAGAAATCGTGAGGCAGTGACGTTAATGTTGGACTCACGCCAGACCCCAATATCATGAGAGAGGAAACCTGAACAAATGGCGGGGGTGAAATGAGTGTCGATGCATTGGCTGTGAGAGTGCACCAGGTTGGGCATGCAAGGGAGGGTTAGTGGTCTACCCAGATACCAGGAAGGCGCTAAATTAACATACATGAAGTCAGCCAGGTTGAAGAGCGAGGTGGCATGATGAAGGTAGTGTGGATGGAACAAGAAGAAAATTGTAAGTTATGAGATGATAGGGCTGTGGGTAGCGGAGATGGTGGTGGTTTGAAGGAAACATGGGTTGGTGAGTAAGCGCTGTTGCTCGATGCAATGTGTGTCAGGCCTTGAAGGATGCCTAGGTTGCGCACCGATCGTGCTGATCTTTGCGACGGTGACAGATGTTGTTGTGGGTGTTGAATTAGAAAGATCATTAACAGGAACTGTATTATGCATCTTACCTGACCTGGTCGTTAAACGCGTTTGAGACAAGAGCAATCTGCTTGAGGGTGTCGGCATAAGAGGGAAGGTAGAGGCATGATGACGCCATCGGACTCGAGTGAGTGGGAGACGACTTGCATACAAAGCGGTGGGGTTTCGGGAAGAGTGGGGAGTAATGAGGCGTGATTGGGATGAAGGGAGGGAAAGGTGCGCCAAAATGCTTAAAAAAATGAGAGAGGTCATTTCCTATGGCAAGAAGTGCATGACGTACATTAGAAAGTGATTGACGATGCAACAAGACTCATTCCCCAAGAATAAACAAATAACTGTTAAGTCCCGCAATGCTCAAAATGATGGATAGTGGTTCGATGGTGTGCCAGACGTACATTGTTATATGATTGACAAGGCAACAAGACTTGTTCCTTGAGAATAAACAATCAACTGTTAAGTCCCGCAATGCTCAAAATGATGGATAGTGGTATGATGGTGTGCTGGATGTACATTATTATAGGATTGATGGGGCAATAGACTTGTTCCCCAAGAATAGTCTTGCGATGCTCAAAGTGACGGATTGTGGTTCAATGGTGTGCGACGCCAAGGGTGTATAGGGAACAGTTAGTGTTGGGGTGGACGCAGTGAAGTGCATGATGTACATCAGTAATTGATGATGCAACAAGACTCGTTCTCTGAGAATAAACATCCCGCAATGCTCAAAATGATGGACAGTAGTTCGATGATGTGCAATGCCAAGGATGCATGGGGAACAGCAGGGGGTAGTGGGTCGGGGTGGATGCAGTGAGAGAGAGAGAGCCCTTGATGCATCGAAAGCGAGACTCAGTGATTATTACATACATAGTACATACAAGGCCAGACCCGTCGGATGGCAGCAAGAGTTTGGGACAAGAGCACGACGCTTGATGGTGTTGGCTGCATAGAAGACCTCATGAAGGCCCTGTCAAATTTGCTGCACGACCCTTGTGTCGTTTCATGAACCGTGGTCAGTTTCATGTGATTATGGAACGTGGCGGCGGATCAGATGGCGAGGCCTCTATACTAAATGATGGGCGGACGTGTCACATGGGGCACAGAAGCCTCTGGCTGTAGGTACGGTAACACTGGTTAGATGCATGCCCAAGCCGGCCATTGTCACCCCAGTGCATACCAAAGTTATATGTGCAAACACGGTTTTATTAAATCATTGGTACTGAAAAGTAAAGAAAACGAACGCGACATTTTTCAGAGTAAAGTAGCGAAATAGACCAATCATGCAACACGTTGGGTATAATGCACAGAATGTGCCGCGGCAGCCCTGAACAACGCAGGTGCTTTCTTTGCGAAGGAAGGAAGGTAAGAAACAGGATATCTATCAACATTCATGCTCCATGCCAGTGTGCTTCTTGCATTGGAGATTGTCAAGGCTCAGCCCGAAAAATTTGCAGTAATTGTTGCAAGTGTGGTAGACACGGAAGTTATTGAAAGCAGATTCCAGGTTGCCATCGCTGAATAGATTATTGGGACGAGGTTTAAGAAAGCTGGTTAGATATCAGTATGATGGCTTTAAAAAACAGAAAATTGGTGGGATTTACGGGTTCGATGTAATTTGTGGATCCGTTAAGATGTTGCCTGCGCCCTGGTAGTCAGATGTGAAAGCAAGACCACTGGTCTTTTCCAATTGCACGTGTTGTGCAAATACAAGGAATGCGGCAATTTCATGAGCTCTGCAAGGTGCTTCAGGAGGGAGACAGGATACTGAGCGGGAATTGCCCAAGTACTTGTGGAATTCAAGTTGATCCCCACTGCTGCCGCCCACAGCGCCCAGATCAAACCACTCCTTGATGAGGAAGACCTTTTCCTTCGAATGCTGTCGAACGATTGCAATCATTGTGCATACGAAGCAAAGCTCTGGAATGGGGAGCGATGGTTTTCCTCTTTTCTTGACCTCGCGGTCAATGAAGGAGTAAGTGAGATCCAGGAGGATGGCCGCCCATCTAAGACAGTTACACTCGACGGACAACTTCTCAAGTTCGGCCCTGCCTCTTAGTCGTACAATGGCAGTGCCGCCCTCCTTTGGTTCATAAACTTGCTTAATGCATACCCTTCCATCTGTGAATGGATTCCCCCCCCCTTGAAATTGGATCTCTCCAGGATGAGCTGTCTTGAAGGAGCCCCTGCGCATCACCTCTGTCGAAAGATTGACATTGAGGATACCTTTATGGCATTTGACATCGGGATCGTCGATTTCAAAATGCTTCTTAGGAAGAGACTTTGGACAGTAGGTGGGGAGGGGTACGTCGTAAAAATCACATTGGAATGTCCATTCATTCACTTGGGCACATAGAACTGATTGAACACAATGAAATTGAGAATCGATCTAAGCCGTACTCACTAGGAGTCACTTCCATGTTTGGCGGAACTTTCCCGCTCTGAGTCAACGACAAAGAGAGTTCATCTCTCTCTGGAGAGACAAATTCGGTGCGCCTCTGACGCTTGGATGTGTTCTCCGGCTAATATAATAACTATGAACTATATTCCGGGTCAGGGGCAGAATCACTCACCGTTGTTGGCACGGTGCGTTTGGTGCCAACTGCTGCAGACTTGGATACATCCTCTCTGATGTCAGGATCCGAGTCTCCTTCCATGGGCGTTGTAGGCATGTCCTGGGTGAGAGATTCCGAATCAGAGGACTCATTTGTGTTGTCGCGCTATGCTGTGTATAAGTAGATATTGTAACAGATAAGATTAACGACTTGCCTGAATGGATCTGGAGGTGGGCCTGACAGAGTCCGACTTGGAGTGCTCAGAGTAGGTCCCGATATCTGTATCGTTGGCATGGGAGGATGTGGCCCGTCTATTGGTTGAATTAGACTTTTTCGACTTGTGCGGGTTTAACTTGTGTCCGCCACTAGCGGTCTATGGGATATGATGCATGTGATGAGCGAGACACATCCAAGTCAACGATCACAAGATTGTGTATGCCCACCATGACCTTATGGCCGATAGCAATACCACTCTTGTCCAATTCGTATACCTGATCCCTCTTCGCTGTCGCGCCGACAAAATCCCGGGGTTCGATCTTGAGAGCAAGCTCCATTTGACTGGTCTTGAAGACTCGCTCCCCAGACTTAACCACACCACTTCATAAAAAAGTCCAAGATTGCATTGTATTCGCTTACCGGCTCTACCAGGTTCTTTCCAGCAATCGCAGCATGCACTTTGTTGTCCCGCAATGTCGTATCCTCAATGGACAAAGGATATCCTCCTGACCACTGAATCCAGCGCTGATAGAGCTGGTCGAAGCAGCGGAGATGCAGTTCATTGCTTCCGATGTGTGGATCAATGTTCTGAAGACCTTCAGCTAAATTCTATACATATATTTAATACCATCTTCACCACATAGCTTTGTAGATACTCACCCCAACCAATTGGTAATTTTTGCGACCAGGCATGTGTGTCACCATATGGACCTTCAATGTGACAACTTTCTCCATGGTTTTGGCTTTTTTGACGATAGGAGATGATGCCTTCCGGAACCAGAAGGCATTGTCATCATTGAATTTGGCATGGCTGGCCGTATAACCACCTGAGGGCACGTTGTATGTGCACCCATATGTCTGAACATCTGGGTGATTACCTGAAGTAGAGCACGATTATATCAGGATACTGTGATGAGGGTGTTCTCAGGCTATAGCACATACCGGTTCCCCTCGGAATTGCGGAGGGCACTGGAAATTGACTGATCGCTTGGACACACGTATGACCTAGATGTGCAAATGGTCAGTCCCCTCCTGCAGGACAATGTTCTGCCTGTGGCCATACCCCTTCCTTGCTGAACAGCTGCCACACTCTTGTTAATATGAAACGGTTCAGCATGGGGCCTGGGGATGGAAATCATTTCATCTGAGAAGGAGAAGATCAGCAATCAGCTCGTTACTATGAACTTAGCTACTGCACCTCTTCGATGAGTAGTACCCCTCTCCTGGTAAGTTTCCCAGCATTCGCCGCATAGCCAGCGGCTGGAATCACCGCTGGTATTGCGGCTATTCCACACATGTTTCCATTTCGTCTTTTCTTCTTGGCTGCACTCACTGTATGGTTTTCAGCAATCTTGACAACCACAAACATGCGTTTCAAGGGTATCAGAGAAAGAAACGAGTACAGAGGGGATGGGTTCCATTCTGACTTAGAGAGCATTCACTTGCGTTCAAGTTTGCCATCTATATATTTGTTCTTACTGGTAGAAGTATGGATGCATCCAGTCAGTCGGTCTGCCAGGACAGCTGTTGCTATCCAAGTGACTTGAAACGCCAAACTGAACCATATACCTTGGCAAAATCAAGGCCTCTTTCAATGTTCATGGTATACACTAAGTGGTATGTGGAGTTGCAGGTCTGTGCCCATGCGCGACTGAGTGCCACATTGAGCGTAGTGGCCTAATGGCCATGGCATACTGGTCACATGTGTTACAGGGTCACCACAGCTGAGCCAATGGGATTCACGTTGTGTGATCAGGCCGGTCAGGCGAGGCTGTCACAGGTGCTCCACGGGGATCATACAGGCCTTTCCAAGGCAACCCACTCTTTACCCCCAAAAAAGGTTTGCCCCTGATCTGGCTGAGAGGGGGAACTTTCGCGGTAGAGGACAGCTAGCAATGGAGAAGTGCCACAGAGCCACAGGCATGTATATCGAGATGGTGCATAGGTTGCAAAAGAGCAATTGGTCCAACCTCAAGAATTTGCAGGAAAGAGAAGCGACAGCCTTGTCGTCCCTGAGAGTGAGCACAACCATGGGTGTGAAAAGGTACACAGTAACCATACAAATCCTGGTTGGCCAACCCTGTTTTTTTACGATTGCTAAACAGTGCATCACAACACCCCAACTCTGGTTCCCCCCCAGTCTGTCCCTCCACCAAGTGCAATGCCCAATCAAAACAAGCCATGTCATGCGTTTTACTCCATTTTACCTCATTGAGTTAACTTATGGAGGTCCTGTTAGCACCTCTTGATCTTGTCAAAACGCATATACAGTGATTTCATGCACAGGAGATTCCTTATGACAAGATGGTCATCTTGCTGAGAAAGCATTATGACACAGATACTTATGGTCTTGGGTGCGTTTCACTTCATTTCTCCCCTTTGAATGCGTCTTTAATTGGGCTTTTAGGAAGACAAAGCTGAAAATGTATGTGAAGATACTTGGCCTCAAAACTGCACGCTCGCAAGACCATACATTTGAGACCATTGCATGTCCAATTGCTGAGCTGAGGACAGTATATTGGGATGCAGGTGCAGATGAACTATGCATTAAGCTGTGGAACAGCTTCAACATCCGTATTTCTAGGTGAGTAGAATGCTTATGCATACCGTTTTGCGGTAACTTAAGACAATGTATAGGCATTTTATAGGACGGTATCTTAAGCACACAGAACCTGACCAGGTAGTGGCACAAATTAAAAAATGTATTGTCCGCCGTACCTTCTATGCGGCAGGGGTGAACCACTTTTGGGCCATGGACCAGCACGACAAATGGAAGCGTTTTGGACTACGTTGGCATGGCTATGTGGACGGTTTCCTGGGAAAGATCCTTTGGTTGGTGATCTGGTGGAACAACTCGAATCCGAAGTTTGTATGTGCACAATATCTCAAGGCGGTCAGAACTTTTGGTGGTACGTTTCTGTTTATTTTATCCTTCATTGTGGCATATCTGATGGATAATTAGGTGCACCGTGCATCACCCAAAGTGACCTTGGCATGGAGAATTTCCATGTGGCATATGTGCACACACACATTTGTCATGCACTCGATCCCTCTCTTTCCGGCTCTATTCAGCACAATTGGAAGTGTGGTCACTTGAACATCAAACTGGAACAAATGTGGTCGCGATTCCGTTGGACATGGACCAATGGATTTGAAGAACTCCTGGAAAAAGGGGTCCGGCAACAATGGTATAATGTCGTCAACATTACTGATCAGTATGTAGTATTTCAATGTCCCCGCAGCATTCAAAGCTTATAGAGTATTGTGACAGGCTTGTTTTCTGTTGGCTAGCCATACCCTGGCTCCAGCAGGAGGCAGATTCGTATGTATATAATCATAATAACAGCCGCCGAAGGGCAAGTCGTCGCAAGGTTCTACCCAAAGGTATCCCAGATGCCATGTTTGAAAACCCGGAACTGGTTAATGCTCGCGATTTCAAGGTAAGTCAATATGATTTTGATCAGAAAACCTCTGTTCACATCCTCCCTTGTAGATTATTGTTCCGGATACATTGATTGACGATGCTGAACACCAGTGGGCACCACCTACTGATCCTGGCTTCGACCTTGTTCCTCCCCTCTGTGATGAACATATTTCTTCAGTCTATGCGCAACTTGGATGCCCAGATGTGAATTTTCATTCATTCTGGGATGTCTACAATCAGGTGTGCGACGCTGTGGACTCGGACTTTTTATTCCGGTCCAGCATTGGTGTAATTGATGAAGAGAATGAACCCGAGGACTCTGAGTTGGATGCACGTCAAGGTCCCCTTCAACATCTTCAACCCTGTGAATTTGGCAAGGATGGAATCCTGCCTATGCAACATGAAGGTGAAACAGATTTAGTGACATCCTTTCTTCCAACTCTCTTCCTGATCTATTGTCTTTCCTCAGAGGAACCGGAATACTCTGCCAGGTTCAGTGAGGGGGCTCCAGGTGCGGTTGTCTCAAACTTAGTTTCCGCATGTGCTGATTTTTTTTTGGAAGATGATATCATGGTTGAGTTCTCAGATGACGATGGAGATGAGCTATTCTAGCCTAGTCAACCCTCCACATCCACCCCTCCACATGCTGGCACCATGTACATCTGTCGTTGTCGTTAATTTGGATTACAGTAGTCACAGTACTGTATATAATATAAATATGTGTTTGCAGGTGACAAGAGCATGCATCATCAGAGGATCGCCACGCCCATTGCATCACTGTTGTTGTGTCCAGTCGCCTCTCCACTTCTCTATATCGTGCTATATCGTAACTGCTCAGCGCTCAGTGCTCAACTACGCTTAACGCTCACCACTCACCGCGATTCCTGAAACCCCACCACTCAGTGCGCAAGTCATCTCCCATTCACCCAAGCCTGGTGGCAGCTTTACGCCCCTATCTATGCCAACACCATCAAGCACCGTGCTCTTGTTCTAAATCCTTGCTGCCATCCAACGGGTCTGGCTTCGTATGTGTGTATGTCATAATCACTGACTCTCGCTTTCGACGCGTCAAGGGCTCTCTCTCACTGCATCCACCCTGACCCACTACCCCCTACTGTTCCCCATGCACCCTTGGAATTGCACATCATCGAACCACTGTCCGTCATTTTGAGCATCGCGGGACTTAACAGTTAATTGTCTATTCTTAGAGAACAAGTCTTTTTGCGTTGTCATGTACGTCGTGCACTTCACCGCATCCACCCCAACCCCCACTACTCTCTGCTGCTCCCTATACACCCTTGGCATTGCACACAATCGAACCACTATCCGTCACTTCGAAGATCGTGAGACTTAACAGCTAATTGTTTATTCTCAGGGAGCCTCGTCAGACTTTCACAAGATGACACACACAGCAATATCCTCTCGATGCTTGTTCGTCGTGGTTTCCTTGGCGTTTTTGCACAGGACATTAAGGACTCTGATCATCAACTGCAGTCCATTCTCAAACCAGAGCCAGGTAAGCCATCATGCATTGACATCCTACCGACTTTCGCTGATGATCGATCATCTATTAGAGGATCTCAATGCCCTCTATGTCTACAAGGCAAAGATGTTACTTTTCATTCGCATTGCTCAAACTTGCCAAGGAGCCAAGCAATTGATAGAAGCTAGAGTGCTTCCCATCCTTGTGGACTGTGATTTTCTGGACATGCTCCCCAAAGTCGACCAATCATTCATCGGTGGGCCACCTCTTGGTCTTCTGCGTTTCTCTTTGCTGATACCCTGGCTAGACCATGACCATTTCCTGCCTTCTGCCATTCAACGTTATCACCAAGTCATCATCATCAGCAAAAGTTCCAAATCCAGGTAGTGTATGTAAGGGTATTTTAGCCCTTGCATTGCAATACAAGATCACTGCCTATCTTATAAGAGCTTGTAAGGTTTGCCCAGACCTAGTAAGGATTGCAGA
>Ga0307510_10005703_pt1 | contig 14834 bp, 17 predicted proteins | sample 12_EM_MG_FD_207224 | JGI IMG/M metagenome (GOLD analysis project Ga0307510, IMG submission 207224) | Populus trichocarpa ectomycorrhiza microbial communities from riparian zone in the Pacific Northwest, United States - 12_EM | ecosystem: Host-associated > Plants > Roots > Unclassified | place...
GTACTTCCTTTAATTCAGCGAACACGTCGGTCCAAAGGTCGAAAATGTCGCTGTGAAGCCGTTCCAAGACCTCGGCCCTTCCCGTGGAGACCAACACCGCAAGTCCCATGGCATAGAGCTTGCGATGCCTGGGTTCAGAGATATTGTCGAACTAGAATGGAGCGCTGGATAAGTAAAATATTCTCGGATAGACGGTGGGTCTACTCACACGCTGTCGCCACTGATCTAACAATCCCTCCCATAATTCGGTCTCCGGCTTTCCTATCCTGTTTACTGCGGCACTCATGTACTGGAGGAAAACCCGTGAATCTAGGAGGGTAAGGCGGGCCATAATTTCGACGTGACGGGCAAGAATGAAAACATCTGCCTGATTGTCCGATTCAGCCGGTTCTTGACCAGCGGCGGGATAGTAGTAAGTACCTTGTCTTCGACAATCGTCGTTAACAGCGAAGAGAACAAGCCGCTCGAATGAAGCGACTCTGAGTAAGTTGAGGGATGAGCCAGCTGGAGCAATAATGCCAAAGCGTCTAGCAACGATCTCATATGATTTGCACTCGCGCCAGATAGAGGTCGCTGTAATGCGCTAAGAAGCTGAGAAGCGTGTCTCTAGAAGAAAAGTGTGAATGTAGGTTACAGACTATAATGGCTGCTTGGCAAACCTGTAGGACAGCGTTGGCATCGAGTAGGAGATAACCCTCCAAGATGTCTGTGGTGCTACCCAATACGGCCCAGTTATCGATCAGTAGGGCCATCACTTTGGGGAACAGGTCCAGCAAGCTTGGTTCTCCATTTGGAGTACTCAACACGACAGCATTTCTGAGAGCAGTAATCCACAACTGTAATGCATCCGTTTCTAGCTCCGTGATGAACTAGCAAGGGTCAATCGAGCATAGAGCACGCGTCAACAACAATGCCTACCGCAGGAGATAAGCACTCGTCAAGAAGGGGAGCCACTATGGTGGCTAGGGGAGTTGAGTGCTGCCCGGTTGCCTGAGACCCCACAGATCAGCTAGTATCGTTAGAAGAATAGCCGGACTCACGGTAATGAGGACAGTCATCATCCGCAAAAGCGTTATCTTAAAGTGTGATTCTCCCCCAGCAGAAAGCCCTTTGGTAGGTCTGAATGAGCTAGGGGAGACCCTCATGAGATCGAACTTACATAGTTGCGGGAAGGCAGAAGTAATCAGAGATACTGAAGGGGCAATCTGATAAACAATCAACGAGACCGAATTAATGCTCCAGAATGATGGTACCTCTGCCCTCGACCTGTCAATTATCGTGCCCAAGCACGCTGCTAGTTTATTCTTCGTCTCGACCGTCTCGACTTCGTCGATTAAACTGAGAAGCTCCGCCACTGTAGGGGCCAGAAACGGAATGAAAACATTCAGGTCGAATAGGTTTGCCTGTTATATACGTACGTTTGTGGTAGTATGGAGGACTTATTTAGGACTTACATCGACACATTGCTGCAGCGCAGTCGCAGTGGTAAGCCTGACCACTTCCGTCCCTGTACCCTTTGTTGTCAGCAGATGAAGGAGTATCTGCCATATTTGAGGGTCCGACGGCGGATAGCAGTCCTGAGAGACCCATCGGCCTATTAGCCAGACAATTCGTCTTTGGATGATAAGGTAACTGTTCAAGGGATGATACCTCAGCATTCCTGCGGATGGGAGTCTTTATGAACGTACTCTGGGCTAGGGTTCTTTGCTTCATCTTTTGCGATCTGCATCCACAAGGATAGATTCAAATCGTCCCTCAAACGGTGAGCGCACCGGCCGACAGCACAGTACACTGCTTCTTTTTGTACAATGTCCTGCAAACTGGTAGGTGGTCGTTCTTCGATACATCCTCAGCAAACAAAATGGTTATCCGCGGTGTGAAGCGGCCTCTTACCATTGACATTGGCGAATGCCTTCACGAGTAGTGAGGTAACAAACTCGCGATACTGGTTCGCAAGGGTCATGAGAACACGCTCCGCACATGGCTATCGACTCTCTGAGAAAATGCAGATGGATGGGAGTTCCAGGCTCACCCGTAATTCAAACTGCCACTGCTCGTCGTCCTTGTCCTCGGTGTTGACCCATTCCTCTGGGTTCGCCATCCAGCCCTCGAGGTCGTTCGGATTAAGCGGCATAAAGCGAGTAACGAGGAATGTAACAGCGGTCTCCACAAAATCCTGGGAAAGGGCTGGGGATACGCTAGTGAGAACAGCATAGTGAGTGGTTCGGGTACCCACTCAAGGTATGATCTGTCTTTGCTTTCCGCGATGGGGACCACTGAGCGAGACTCTCCTTGAACAGGACCATCCCAGCCACGAGAATGCGAACGGGGAACACGGCAGTTTCGGAGTCTGAGAATAAGTGATATTAAGTGACCTTGATCCGCTCAGTTCCCGCAACATACCTTCAATAAGTTCGGCGGATGAATTAGCCTGAACAACTTTCTCCCAGTAATACAGTACCAAGTCATCGCAAACTGGCAATTCGACGAAACGAGGAGGGTCGACCTGCTGCACTCGTCGGAAAAACTTGCCGAACGTGCGAACAAGTTTGTATAGCAACTTCAGAGAATGCAAAGTGATGGGATCAGATGGCACCGCGTCTGAACGCAGATTCATGAGAATGCCGACGCGAGTCTCGTAGAGGCCACGAAGTTGCACAGCAGAATATCGAAAGATTTCATGAAACTACGAATCTGAATAAATACGCCACACAAGTCTGGTACACAATGTACCTACCCATGGCTCCATCGGGGATATAGAAGGATCTCGCAACTTGGGCCAGATCCAAACAGCCATTTTCATGATAACCTTGTACATAAGATGCGCGAATAGAAGGTCCTCAGCAGTCCTGCGAGAGCTGAGGGTTGGGATAGCGATAGACGGCTCTAGCCTTTGAATTAATTGAACATAGATCTCAGATAGTTGGGAGTGAATGCGAGCGATGAGCTGATATAAATACGAGTTACGAGCTGTCAGGGTCAGGAACGCGTTGCACGGTTGCATACCTGGCCAAGTGTTTTGACGCTGGTCATCATTTTAATGTGAGACAACTCTTTCAAGATAGCATTCAAAGTTCGAAGAGACTTGTGAAGGATACGGGTCGCAGTAGGATCTGGTACCTGTGAAGACAACCTTTGCTGGAGATGATGTGTAATTGGTGTCATGATGTCTGATTCCAAAGATGCCCTGAAAGCAGTTAGCGGTGCAGTCATGCGCGAAATGAGATAGATTGACACCATTTATGGGGAAAGTCGGAGCGCGCGATTTTTGCAATAATTACTTCATTGCTTTTGCCGATCTTCGATTCCAAATTACCAATCCGCCAATGGGATAGAATCAGGGTGGCCTTACGACGTCATCTTCCTCGTCTAGCAGTGTCAAGCAGCGATTCCTGATCGCTGACCTCTGGTCGTCTAGAACCAGCCTAACATTCGTAGAACCACGTTTTGGACAAGCGCCACGGAAGATACCGTACGGGGTCTACTGACCTTCGCGATCTCCAAAGGGTGGACACAACGTTCTTCACCTGGATGATACTCAGCTGTCTGATATGCAGTGGGGCGGTCTTCTGAGCGGCAATCTGCTGAAGTAAGTCTAACGTCCCAGGTTGGTCCATTAGATCCTTTAAGCGTGCGGCAGAAGCACTCAGTTCCTTCGGGTTCTGAGACGTCGCACCCGCGACAGCTGCGTATACTTCTTGTATGGACGCATGCTGGGCTGAGTTGCTGTTCATGAGTACAATGGATGAGACGAATGAGAGGCGCCTTCGAATCAGGGCTCTGGGCAGCCACAAGAAGAAGTACTCTATGGCGACGGTGACATCAACAATCGTAAATAACGCGCCCGCGTAATCTCAGCTGGTCTCATTCAAAGTCCACTCGACGCACTTCAATTAATCATGGACATTCGCCAAGATACCCCCAGTATTAACACCTCATTAGACTATGTCGACGATTCAGAACCAGAAAGGAAGCGGATCAGGCTTCAAGTCACTGAAACCAAAAGACGAAGAAAGCATCAGAAACAGGCCCACCACCAATCTACAGGCGTTGTCCACGATTCCCCAGCATTGAGCCACATCTCTACGCACAATTATTCAGCGGGTGGTGAGACTATCAGTATTTAGAACATTCATTTCATATCATCCAAAATCTGACGTATATTACAGGTGGGTTGGACCGGGATACTGCGGAAGTCACTCTCACTCTGGAAGACACGGAGAGCGTCGTCGTTGATATTACAAGTCAGTTTTGCGCAAACTTTAGTCTCCCTTTATTTTATCGAGGGTTTGATATTTATCCCAGATGATACAAAACGAAACCGTTCCAAACAGTCTTCAGAGTCCCCGTCACAATCGCTGCTTGTGATCAGTTGCCCACGGCCCCCACTATCTTCCGTACTGCAGCATATCCCACGTAGGGATGCTACTGACACGGAAGAGGTGTCGTCAGAGTCGAATCTTACTGCTCGTTTAGGCCATCTTGCATACAAGCAGGTCCGACGTCCGCCTAACAACGTGTCCGATCCAGAATGCCACCGATCGGCCGCAACGCTCATGGATCATCACAGCAAAGTCAGGGGCCTAAGCCAAAAACCAGCCTTAGATTCCGATGTCACTAAACATGACGTTGGTCCTCTCCTCGGATGTGTCTCCTGCGAGGTTCGATGGACCGTCAAGAAGAGTGCAGCTCACAAATGGTCTCACATTACAACTTGCGCACGAAAGAAAGGTATAAATTCAAGTACGCTCCAGTGTCTCATTGAAAAGGAGCTCCTCAAGATACAACACACAAAGACAAATGACAAGAAAACGGCAGATCGTTCCGACTCCGCCGATGCTGTCTCTCAGACATACATGGAAAGTGTGGTGGCGGAAGCTCAACCGAGGAGGAAGCAAAGGCGAACGGAGACGGCCGGGACACTTCAGCCTGTCGGCCAAACGAGGACTGCAATACTGGACAGAGCCAAAGCTCTACTTGGGGAAGCAGTACCGTGTGACGCACCCGAACCCGAGCGCACTCAGGCTTTTGGCCGAAGCAAGCTAGCGACTGGACATCTGCAAGCGGAGGACGCCGACCCGGCCGTGTCACACTTTTCTGAAGAGTGTGCTTTGGGTTCGAGGCTTGCCCTTCTCAGGTCCATGGCACAGTCTCCGGGCGCAGGGTGCGAGTAGTGTGGCATGACATGTACCACCTTGATTTTCGTACTGTATCCAGAATATAACAAATTGTATAGGTTTACGTGTGCGTATACCAGGCGTTGGGTTGACATGTTCCATCTCGAAATAATCGGGTTTCGTGGGGCGATTTCTGATAGCGCACAGGCAAGATTGACTGCTTTTGACCAGTTTTTGACCAGAGGTCACGGTGACACTTCTGGTGCAAACCAATTCTCCGATTCATTACTATCCAGGTCTAACCAAGGTTGAAGCTTCGGTAGACGTTATAGGTAATAACAGTGCGAGAAACTACTGTTAGTTGAGAATCTATGTAGGAATAAGTATGCGTTAGTACCTGTTGAAGGCAGATGTAAGCAAGCAGAATCCAGCGAGAGAAGGGGAGCCTCCCTCGCATGCATTAACAATCACAAAGCGACATCTGACAGCCCAGCAACCTCAATCAATCCACCGACAAGGTGTAAACTGCCGGTAACGAGAACCTCGACCGGCCTGCCACTACTAGCTTCTTCTCGGACGACACTAACGGCGTGCTCAATGGATGGCAGGACATGTGCGTTCTCTTTGGGAAAGGTAGGCACCAACGACGTCCACGCCTCAGCAAGTTCTTGCTGTGTTTTTAAGTCATCCTTAGGAGCAGATACAGCATTCAGGTCTGAGGGAACAAGACAATGTCAGTATGTATAAGCGTAACAAGGATCTCGTCTTACCCCCTTTAAAATGACCGTCTGCGTAGGTAACATTCGTGCAGAACACAACTTTGTCAAAGAACGTGTGGGAAGCAGAACCGTGTAGTTGAAGTTGTACCGCGATCTTCGCCAGGATAGTCCCCAAAAACGACGGTCCAGATCGGCCATGGGTGCAATTGAATATGAGAATACGAGTGGGCTTTTCACTTCTGATCATGGGTTCGGATTTTGGCCTTGAAGTAGAAGGGATGCGCTTACCTGGTCGATACAGTTCTCAAGGCGGCCATGGGGCTCACCAGCCACTCGATGCAGCATCCAAGACTCTCTACCGTATGGGCACCGTCTAGGAACCACAAGATCGGAGGATAGTTTAGGTCGCTAACGGTCTGACATCTCCCAGGCCACCGAGCAGCCTTTAATCCATCGACGAAGGTGTCTGGTAATGTCTTTTGAGGTGCAACTGATTCCTTCAACTCGAGGAATTTCTTGGAGAGTACCACAGCGAGTCCCGCGTTCGTGATTTGATGGGTCCCTGCTAGACCTGCATCATATTGTCAGACAGAAAAGCCAGAAGAAATATAACAGCCCCACGATTTACCGAGTTGAATCTCTGATAGCTCGTGCATGTCAGGTACGACAATGAACTCAGATGCCTGTTCAGAGTGTCAGAGACTTGGCCAAAGTGGAGGACCATCTTCAAACCTTGAGTTCCGCACTTCTTTGCCGTAAGACATCCATGCCTTCTCGCGGTTGGTTCACGGTTATTGCTGGGACACCTTCCTGAGTGCGCTATTGTATCACAAGGCGTGATGGGGTGCTACCAGGACACTGACCTTGTATATGCCACCTTTCTGCCAGGCAATCTCCCCAATCGATTTTCCGAGCACACCGACGTGATCAATGCCAAGAGACGATATCCCTGTGACGATGGGCCGAGGAACGGTGTTGGTACAATCGTAGGTGCCACCCACACCAACCTCCAGTATGGTAGCGTCGACCTGGTCGGTAATCGTCATTAGGTAGCAATGACGCGTGATGATGAGCGCAGACCTTCAAGGTCAAGAACGCGTGGAATGCCATAAGCGTGATGTATCTAAAATACATTGGCTTCGGAGTCCTTGTTGAGGTCTTTATCTGAGTCCCAGTGTTAACTCCATTGCACGTTCCCATTAGAATGAGGAACAGACTTGACAATTTTCTTCTAGGCGATCCCAGACATCGAAGAAGAACTTTGCGAATGACTCTTCGGATATGGGAATCCCGTTGACACGTATTCGCTCCCGCACTGCAACAAGGTGTGGCGAGGTAAACAACCCTACATGGGGGCTTGAGAATCGAAGACGGTGACGGTGAATTTCATCTGACCAAGTGAAACTCACCAATTTTCCACCCTGGTTTTGTGTGACGAAGGATGGAGTCTACGAAAGCACACGTAGAGCCTTTGCCCTTCGTACCAGTCACATGGAGTACATTGAGAGAATTTAGATCTTCTTGCTGTAAAACATGTAGTCTCTCTATTTGAACATAGACTAGCACCTCACCTTGTAGCCAATTCTCTCCAAGTATTCAATCATCTCCGAGATGGCCAAATCATTGGTACGTCCGCCAGACGCCTTCAAAGCTTCCAGCGTCGCGGCATTGGATTGCAGGGTGTTCAGGAGGTCTATGGCATCTTTGTATGACCTGCCAGACATTGCACGACGCTGGACAAGGGAGATGAACCTGGGGTTCTGAGTCCTGTTTGCTATCTGTATCGGGAGCCTAAGAAATCGCATTCGTGGTAACGTAAAAGCATGTGACCCATGGTTGGTTATTTCCCCAATCGGACGGAATCAAACTTAACACAACGACGATCATCTTCACCAACCGCTGTGCAATACCACCCTCGAGGTGTGGTACAGTACATGGACAAGTTTGTGACATCAAGGGTACAGACCTACCAGAGGAACCATGGTAAAGAGTGTATGCACAGATATGAACCATATCCTACGAAAGGAGCAAACGGCGCAACAAGCCTGAACGGTGGTGCGTCCAAGACGCCTACCCAACGGACCCTTACACGGCACCTGCTCAACACGCTGTGTGACGAATCAAACCCCATAACACATTCTGACATTGGGTTACGCTCTGGCCAGTCTTCATGAAGCGCGTGACATGGGGTTCGCCTGACATCCGGATTCACACAATAGATCGTGTTGTTTCGCTCACAACTGGCCACCAGAGGGCAGATGGCCGCGGCCAGAGGCAAGGCTATGCGAGAAACCGCAACCGGAAGCTCAAAGATCAGAGAGAAGAAAAGGGTTTAGGGGCCCTGTACAACACAAGGATCTACATCAACGGGTACTTGCGAGACACAACAGATATCGAAATGAAGAGGGTCATCACGGAAGCGGGCGGGCAGACACTGTTCGTGTGATGTCGTCTACCAGTCTGATGAAGTTTGAGTGTTGAATAACCACAGGCAATCGGCGTCCAATGCAACTCATATTGTGACATCTCAACATTTGAGCGGAAACAAGACCCATAGAATTCTCACTTCAAGCAGGGGAAAGAGGCCATTTGTTGTTAGACCTGGATGGGTGACGGATAGCATCGCAGCGGGGAAGCGGCTGAGAGAAGACAAGTATTTATTGGTGTAGCAGTGGAGTATGATATGATACCGTGACACAGTACACGTGACGAGAGGAGCCAAAGAGGAGCGCAGCTTTGCCCCTCGCGTCCGAAAACGAGAACGTGTCCCTGTCCGCGTCCCGATAGCGGACTACAGTACATACACATTTATAACTTACCCTCTATTCTAGTTTCAGAACCCTCCTTTTTTTCCCCTTCCAAATGAATTTCTTGTTTACCCCCAATCATGTGCAACTAATTGCTGCTTGTTATCCACCTTCCGCATCTCTCCTCACCTCTGGTCCTGACTATCACCCCAATGCTCAAGAGCTTTCCCGCTTAACATATTATGCTTCAAACAAACCAGGGAAAATCCACAAATTGGGCAATGAGCTCCAGAAAAGAATCAAGCTAGAAGGCCGAAAGGCGCTCTCGAACAACCCACGTTCCCGGTCGTAAGTCATCACCTTTGAATTGGCTTGTGTTTCTTGTCAACATTAGTCTTTAGCTCGCTCCTCATCTCACTATCCATATTCAAGGCTCTTGCTACCGAATGTCGACGCGATATTTCTCTCCTTACTTCCTCACTCCTCGCTTCTATTGACACGGTACTGTTCACCTTTCCCTCTGATATCGAAGTCTCTGCGAAAGCAGCCAACCTAGCAAGTCCTTCTTTACGCGTTCATGGAATCTACAACTGATGTTCGGTAGTTCGTAGCTTGGACGACCTTCACTGATGGTCGTCTAGTAGGCGTGGATCAAGCTGTCACCCATGACTATCTTTCTGTGCTCGGGCGCTTCTCGAAAATGAGTAGAGCGAACTCTTCCTCTGGTGATTCGGAATTCACGAATAGGTAAGCTCCGATGTTTATGGGTTTCCGTCAACCTCAAACTGCACACAGGACAAGACTGGTTGGCCTTGCGGCTCTTACCAGTGTAGTAACGTCGGAGGCACTGTATAGCTCCTCCACTTTCAATGTTCAAGTTAACACCCTTGTTCCGGCGCTTCTGAGCAACTTACAAGAGGTTGAACTATCTACGCTGGAGGACGAGTGAGTATAGTGCGGGCTTTTTTCCGACAAGCTTCTGATTGTGCCAACTTCAGGTGTGCAAATCTCAGGCAAAAGCCTATGTCACCGTATCTAGATGAATTTAGGGCGCGCCCCATCATCGAGAGGCGTGCGGCATCAATCCACTTACACGTCGACGGAGAACGGGGACCCACAAAGACTGATGTCGCCAACGCGTGTCTCCGTGCTTTATCTCATTTATTCGATCACTCCAGTGGCGGGCAGATTGTCCCAATCATGCATGCAGCCATGGAGAGTTTGGACGAGATTCATGGATGGGAGAAAGTGGGCCATTGCTGCTGGTTTGCGGGAAGGGCAACCGAGTGGACGCAATACCAATTCCGTGATGCCGTTCCAACCCGATTGATCGATCGTCTACAGCGGGAACAAGATGTACCAGCGACGACAACTCTTCATACTACCCTCGCCGCGATGGTCACGACTGTCTTCACGTCTCCCATCCCCCTGGTCATGTCTACCTCGGACGTCATTTCAAATCTCATAAGTCTAGTTCTCCGCAGAGCTGTCATTGATCCGACCGACTCGTTACTACTAGCCTTGACCGAGTGCATCGGCGCTTTGGGCACCCATGTGTATTACGCAGACCAGATTCATGACCTCGCTAGCGAACTTATTAGCCGCCTTGTTTCTACCGAGGCAACCGGGCTCCCTGGACGTGAACGGGATCCCAGTGATAAATGTCGGGCTCGAGCGCTCCGTGCTCTCATTGAAGGACTCGTTGGGCTCATGCGCACTCCCTCGCGAAGAGTGGACCAACGTTCGAGCGTAGAGAGCCCGAAGCTGCTGGAACAAGATTTTTTTTCCAGCAGTCCAAAGCAGGCCGATTCCGTGCAATTCGCCAATGGAGATAAACCAGCGCGCGCTTCTACTGAACGCGCAGATGGTGACACGCATCTAACAAAAAGGACGAGGATCTCACCGGAGACTTGGCAAGACACCCTGAACCTCATTTGTAACGCGGACTCCGCCGTACGCTCTGGTTATATTGACGCTTTACTTGTCTATCTAGAATCAGAGATATCTGCCCTTGGGGAACATACAGACAGTGATGGAGTAAGGCGCAATCGACCATTGGCCTCAAATCAAGTCCAGCAGGCGGGCAATATGATGGCCGTTCTATACGGAGACGAAACAACACGATTCTTACACGCCACTCACGTCTATTTGTATATTCTGGCTACTTCGCCCACCTTTCACAGCCCTGCACCCACACCATCACCCGCCCGTTCCTCGACACGGGATGGAACAGAGGCCGTCACTGTGATTCCGGCGACCCCTAATGCCTCACGTGAAGCAGTTGGTGTCGAAGATCGCAGCTCACCAGCACGATCTCAGTATGGAAACAGACTTTCGCTTTCGCTTCCCACCAGAGCCCGAAAGCTCTCAGTAGTGAGGCGTATCATCTCTCGGCTTCCTCCCCGTATCACGGCTTCTTCCCTCCCTTTGGCAACGGCCTCCGATTATCTCAACATCGTTTCCGTATTGACGAGGATCCATGGGCGTCTTCCTGTCCGTGGTTTGCTCACTGGTGTACCCTTCTTACTTGCCATGTCCTCGGTTACGCACGTGGACGACTCCGCTGACAGTGCGTCGCTGGAAAGGCTCTGGGTGATGAGGGAGGTAATTTCAAGAGTTTGGTTGGCCGTAGGAACGACTTGGGACTGTGGAGAGCTGGTGGAGATGGCCAAGAAGGTAAGGTGTCGTCATTTTAAATTGTTATGTTGTCTCATTTGGTTCAAGGCACTTTCATCCATGCCAGCTTCGTCGTACCTTCCCTCTGAGGAGGCACGAACATCAGGTCAACTCGCTGATCCAGAAGTTCCCGCCCATATCTCGCCTATTACTAATGCAGGCATTGCTTGGTCTGGGGTTGTGCCCCAAGCCGCAGTCGATGCTCTGGCGTCAAATAAGAATGCGCTTGAGGTTACGGGAATGGATAGGGAAACCCTTCAAAAACGCCTGTCTGTATCATGGACCGCTGAGGCTGCTTTCAGAGACTGTAAGTCGAGTTATAGCAACATTCCAAAACGTGCTTGCTCATTCGCCCCGACTCTAGCCATGGAGCCGCAGTCTAACTACGATCCATTACGGCGTGATGGTGTCTCTCCACACTTGAGACTCGCGCCATCTTTGATGCAAATCGAAAACCTGTCGTTGCAGAGTCTATCTCGCTCATCACGAGGAGTAGGGATCACCGATCTTCGAGAGGCCCTGGAAGGTAGGGGCAGCATGTCCAATCCAGCTTTGGCGCACAGGGCCCCTTCTTTGTCAACATTGGATCACGCGCCTACACACGTTGATCCCTCCATAACCAAGTTACGGCCAATAAGGTCCCGACCAGAAAAACCCAAGTCCAACGGGGGTCCTGCCGAGGTCCGCGACATGCTCAGCAAACTTCATATCGGAAAACCTGGTAATGGCAGCAACTTGTTACGAGCGTCATTCCCTGGGTTGCAAAGGCAGGAGGCACGGTGAGTCAGATTATCCTACGACACTGAACCGCAACGTATTCAAGAATGCTAATCGTATGTCCTCTTCACCTCTCAGCAAAACTCAAAACATCGTGCCCCCATACAAATCATAGGGTGTGAGACCCGAATCTCCTTGACTCGGGATGTTTGGCATAAGTTGTTATTTATTTAGTCTCACTTACGCAAAGGACACTCTCATTCTACATTTTTGCATGGTCACTATCAGCTTTCATAAATATATCGCTATTACCAGGAGAGCCATCGTAGTCTAAGCTATCGAGTCTGATTGCGCGCACCTTCTTCCTTCTCTCGCCAATAAACCAGTTCACTTTGGGCTCTTAAGTGATTCGGGGCGGCGCGGAAGGCCCGCTAAGGGTAAAACCGGTTAACAAGAACAAGAGCCACAAGTGGTATTCGGTTGGGACGTACAGTCAAGCCTTGGAGTAGCTCCTCGTAAACAGCCGATTTGGCCCTTGCTCTTGCAGATGTCTCTGAGAGCTTTCCGGTATGTGTTTCGATCAGTCTGGTGAGCTCTTGCCGAAGACGGAGTAAACTATGGAGTGAACGATGAGTAGGGCCCTATATCTTCCTGTCTGCTGACTCTCAAGCACGCACTTGGAAAAAATCATCGTTTCTTCGTTATGCTCAGTCAGCATCACGAGGCAGAGAAACAGAACCACATATCGCCTGCAGATCTATGTGCCCGCTTTCAGCATCCTGCACGTCACGAGGAGGGGTTACTCTCTCACAGTGGTGATGGTAGCATCGCTCGTCGTGGTGGTTCGACGGAAGTAGCCTCCTCCGGCGCCTTCGGCGACCTTCTTGAGCCCCTCTATTTGGTCGGTCATCGCCTTCTGGAAGAGCGGCCACATATGCAGCCGGAGGCCAAAAACGAAGGTTTCCAGTGGTTGGCACCCACGCTTCTGTATCTCGCCCATGACCTCCTCCGTGAGTCGGATCATCGTAAGGAGAGGTACAACAGGTGGCATGGGATCCAAAGCGGCTTGTACAAATGTCTACACATGTGTAGGCATGAATTAAAAGTACGCCACGGGAGCAGGAAAAGGAGAAGAAGAAACTAACCTTTGCGTGCTCCAAGGCGGGATCCATAATTTGCTTCCAGATGGCACTGAGAGCAATTTGGTCATCTTTCGAGAGCCGAGACACCGAAAGCAGACTTTCATTGCTGAATACGCTGTCCGTGCGTTCCCGAGGTCGCGGGGTTTCTGGAACCACGTCGGTGGCGGGGGTGGAAACTGCGTCGTCCACGGGCAAGGGTGCCGAAAGTGAAGTTGGAGAGAATAGATGACTGCTGACGACTTGGGGCGTGTGGACAGGTGGGGGATCTGGCTCAGGCGCGAAGAAGGTGGTCACGAAGGTGTATTCTGAGGTTCCGTTATCCATCAAGACCAACAGCGCTGACCGGAGAAGTGCTTCCACATCCTCTTTCTGTTAGAAAAAAAAAAGGTTGTCAGAATATAGATTACATTGGGACATCAGGATAATCACAAATGTTTTATCATCAGCCATGTATGCGAGTGTGGCGCCAGGTCCCTCAATCCTCGCGTGACTTAGCCGCTCGAGATAGGTTTCTGTCTGCTTCTCTGGACTGTCCAGAGCAGATACCAATCCCGGATCTTTCTCAATACTTCTTGCCTGCATGACACGTCTCAGCACGAACGGAGCTCGAAATTGGCGCACGTTCTCACAGACCTTGATCCATCCAAGACTTCTCATATACCGCCGAAATCCAGTCTCATAGTATGTGCGTGCGGTAGCGACGTAAGCCTTTTGCACCTCGGTGGCCACGTTCGCGGCATTCCGGAGTAAAAAAGCGTACAGAGGACGATACTTGAGAAACACGGTCGTTTGTAACACGTGCATATTCGTGGTCATACTCGCGCGAATGGGCTGCAGCAGGGCGTGGAAAAATGCGCGCAACTTTGTGGCTGCCTGTGATGTCGGCCCATCTCGATTGAGTTATGGCTGAATCAACATCCAGCAGGAGAACTGGGCCATACCACGATCCGCAAGCCCTCCGCAACTTCACCCAAATCTCGAGCTGCGCGCACCCGCCCGCGCACCTTGAGCGCCTCGAGCCGCCGCTCGAAATCTGCGACTGCGGGGATCCATAGCTCGCTCACATCCGTGTCAAGTATTGTGGTAACGAGAGTTGGTGGGAGGGTGAGGCCAGAAATTAGGCTAGCTAACGGCTTTTCGATTTTCTGCAGACGTCGACCGGAACTTCTCGGTCGGGATGATGAATTCAGGTAAAAGAGGGGGAGAGAGACGCACCCGGCGGCTCTTCAGTCTGCCTTCCATATCGCGGCTGCGTGATTGCAGGTCGGATATCTGTCCCGAGACGGAGGAGAGGTCCCTCTGGAAGGTAGATAGGAACGACTCGAGGGAGTCCAACAAGTCCACACTCGTCTTTAACTCATGAGCACATTGAAAGTCGTAGGGAGTAGCACACGCACTTGGACCTGGTCATGAAGTTCGACGAACTCTTTTGCACGACTAGAAACTGTCACAAACCGCCTGAGCTGAAACATTGAGAATGAACACAAATGCGCCTACATGACACAAATCCAGACAGGTCTACAGATCTAGAGTCCACGCTAACATCTACACGACGTGTATTTCAGCGTGGCCTGCCCAGAAGAGTCGGTGTGCTGACCTTGCTGCGAGTCGGATTCAGACATGACATGAAACGGGGAAGGACTCCGAAAGGTGAGACGATTCTGCGGCGGATGCACGCCGGGCCGCCGAACGGTGCAGGCATCCGTCTTCCGAGGT
>Ga0307510_10005704_pt1 | contig 14834 bp, 7 predicted proteins | sample 12_EM_MG_FD_207224 | JGI IMG/M metagenome (GOLD analysis project Ga0307510, IMG submission 207224) | Populus trichocarpa ectomycorrhiza microbial communities from riparian zone in the Pacific Northwest, United States - 12_EM | ecosystem: Host-associated > Plants > Roots > Unclassified | place...
TATTTAGAAAACCATATTACTAATTTACTTCTTTTTCTAGATATCATTTCCCCTTAGGAATCTACCAACCAGACAAGATTTTAATTAATAGTCAGAACAATCCTCTATATAGCTACTTGATACCCTTTTTTTTTTTTTAAGTTGTTTACCAACCCACTCTATATGTGTAGTTTAATTGGCTATTTGTAAACAATTTCCATAGTTAATTTGAGGGTGGGGAGTTCAGATTTCTATGTATAACATAGATGAATCATGACGTGTCTGAGTGTTATAAACAAGGAGGGACTGGTTCAGTGAACTAATCTTAGTGATTAACCTCAAAAAAAACATGGATGGAGGGGGGCTTGATGCAACCAAGACATAGATTAAGAGATTTAATTCAATAACCATCTAGTAGTAGGTAAATAGTAAGAGTTTAGGATTAGAAAATTTGCTCTCGGTCTCAGATTCGAGCCATGTGGTTGCTAATATGATAATCACTGGAAGCTTACATGATTATTAATTTTAAAGGCCGTGGAATTAATTGAAATACACGCAAGCTGGCCCAAAAAATCAATTTGATAATGATCTATTTTAATAGCAGAGGATCCATGTAAATGTTGACAGTGGTCACATGAAGAAGCCAAGGGCTAGCCATCATGAGGCCAGGGAGCTCCAACAAGGGACAAGTGGGTCAATCTTACACCCCACAATCATCAAAAGAAGGGGAAAGGGGAAGGAAACAAAAAGGAGAAAGAAGAAGAAGAAGAAGAAGGCAACCTTAATTGTGGGTAAAATAATTTAAAATCATGATATGAACTTGGAGCACCGGAGTCGATTGGGGATTTTAGCTTTAACATCAGCACATCCCTGATTTTGAGGCCATATCACGTGAGGAAGGGAATCCAAATTCTGTAGCCCACTAATTGCCTGACCTAAACCAAATCCTGTTTCACAATCTTATATTATTATATGCCATAAACTATACTGTATAATTATAGTATATTGTTATTATATGGATAAAGCAAATTATTTTGTTCCATGTAAGCCTTGATGCCCCCTCGGATTGTTTACTTTACTTTATTTAGGACCATAAAGGGCCAAAAAAATAAAGCTAAACGGCGCAGCTTCAAGCCCCCTGTTTCAAGGGTCGTGGCCTCGGGAAATCCCCCAATGGGAATCTATACACGTTTTTGTTTCTGTCACAAACCTCACAAGTTAGCCCGACACCAATGGCCAGTGTTAACTTTGGAAAATGGTTGGATGTGGGTATAAATAATATAGCTGGAAATAAGGGTGAGTAAGGAAATTAAAAAATTAATTAAATTTAAAAAACTGAAAAAAAAAATTAAACCATGAAAAAAAATCAATTAAACCAATTAAAATATTTTTTAAAATATTTAGTTCGGTTCAGTTTCACAAACCTGAAATAAAAAAGCCAAACCAAACTGAAAAAAATAAAAAAACCGAACCAAACCGAACCGAAATCAAACCCATTAGAAAGTCCAAAAAACAATATAGTTTTTTGTTTTTAATATAAAATAACCGAACCGCACTAAAACTGAACTGAAACCAGTCGGTTTGAACCTGTTTTGGTTTTATTTTTTGTATTTTACAAAATTTTAGTTTGGTTGTTTTTATAGGTAAAAATCAAATCGAACCGAAAATGATCACCCTTAGCTGGAAAACATGCTATGAAGACTGAAGAGAGCACTCACACTATTTGGCTGGTGGTTGACTGGCCCAAGGCCCGAGTCACCGAGTCATTCCAGGTCGACTCCCAATCTTTTTTATAAAATAAAATAATATTGTTTTTGTTAAAAAAAAATAAATAGTTAACGGGTTGTGACTGAATTTTTGACCAGGTCAACTCAAATTTTTATCTTCCTCTATTTCTCTTAAACTCGACTTGGTTTCAGCTCTAAATCAGCCGGTTCATGAATCGACCTACCCGGGTCTTAAAACCATTCTATCTGGTCTGAGTAGTCACCGTTGGATTAGGTTTTTATTTTATTTTTCTCTTGTTTTCTTTTTCTGGTGATGTGATAAAAGAAAGCACCCACACAGTCACACTCGCTCGCTCTGGTTAATACACTTGACGAGGTCCGGCGTATCACCAAGGCTTTCTATTACAAGTGGGCCTGGGCTGGGTCAATGTGTCGTCAATGACTTAATGACCTGGTTTATTATTTTTGGGTTTGTGAAGGCCTCTTGGGCCTATTGGAATAGGTTAGAACCTTGATTTCTGTGACCTCCTCTTCCTCTTCTTTTTTTATTTTTTACAGTAATACATGCTATGGCTCAGCTGCAACTACGTGGATCTTTTTGCCATATTCTTAGTCCATTAAGCATCTTTGGACTCGATTATTGGGCCTATTTTTTTCCCTCTGTGTTCAATTAACGAATCCATTTCTCCCTGTCGTTTACTTCGGAAAAGCAATGGAAATGGCGGCGGCAAAAGCAGCGTCTGGGGTGGTGGTGTCACGGCCGCTGACATTCGTGACCGGAAACGCAAAGAAGCTTGAAGAAGTCCGTGCAATCTTGGGCCAAACCGTTCCTTTCCAATCTCTCAAACTTGACCGTACAATCTCTCTATATACATATCCCTGTCTCTCTGTAGAAAATATAAAATTTATGCTTCTGGGTTTGATTGTTGTTGGCGTTTACAGTACCCGAGCTGCAAGGAGAACCTGAAGAAATCTCTAAAGAGAAAGCTCGTTTAGCTGCCGTAGAGGTACAACATGTACTATCTCTGTGTGTGCAATTTATTTTTTTGTTATGTGTAAACAAATATATAATGTTTGTATTTCTATTGGAAATTGAAGGTGAAAGGGCCTGTTTTGGTGGAGGATACTTGTCTTTGCTTCAATGCCTTGAAGGGTCTTCCAGGTACTAATGACCTTGTTTGTTTGATAACTTGTTCGTGTTTATTTATTTTTGTATGATTTTTTTTTCCAGTTTATGATTTTTCGTGCATTTGTTTGCAGGGCCATACATGTAAGTTGTGATAATTTTTTTCTTCTATTATCAAGGTGAAGTTTCGTTCTTTTAACAAGCCTTCTGATTATGGATTACATATCGAATTGCATTTCTTTTCTTGTCTACTTTCATAAATATCGATCAGAGGAGTTTTAGAATGATTGTTGATGGGAGGGAAAATAGTATCTAGGGAAATTCCAACTTGATGAAAGAAGGCCAAACATGCCCAAATCATACTCCCGTGCTAAGCTGAGATTTCAGTGGTTAGCATGGATTATCCCCATGACTGTATTCAGAACACTTCACCAGAGCCATGAACCATCCCATCTTTCCAATATTAGAAGGAATGTGATGTTGAAAAGAAAATACAGTCGCGAGGAATATTTCATTGGTTAACAGTTCAGGATTAAGATTTCTTGGATCTTCTCAAGCGCCTGGATTAAGCTTTCAGTAACCTTTTCTTCTCAAAAGATGTTCTGTTAAGTTGTTTAATCTTTTTCTAAAGAAGTATGATTTATCCATCATAATAACATGCAAATAGGCCGAGGTAACAGTGTTGACATGATAATCGAATCTGTCAACAGATATAACTCATCTCTTCACCTGCTTAGAATGTTCATGAACACAAAGGTTCCATTTTTTCATTTTATATGCAATTCCAACCTTGTTCTGTTCATTGAGGTAGAGTAGAAAGAACTGGAGGGGGTCATTTTTTCCTAATACTGCGTTGCCCTTGCCACATTAACTCCTCCAGAATATCTAAATGACATAGGAGATAAAGGTGTTTGATGCTCAACTTGCCTTATGCTTTTTGCACACCTCGTCTTTCGTTTTTTTTATCCTTTTGTGCCTGATGACTTAGAAGATCTTGCATGATTCTACCTCTTCCCTTCTTTTTTTTCTTCTTTTCAAAGGAAGATTAATGAGGTCTACCATTTTTGTTTGTATTTCTTTGTAATGATATTGGCAAGGTTCCTATCTCCTCTATTTCTTTGAAAATAAAAAATTATTAATTTTATCAAGCTCGACCTCGAGTTTTAAAAGATTCAACAGTTCAGTATCACCAGACAATAAAGCGTTCATCTAGTAGTTTTTTGGTAGTATTTTCAAGAATATAGTTGTAACGATCTTGTTTTGTGGTTTTTCTCTGCCATCATCTAACAAGACTATCAATTCACGCAGCAAGTGGTTTCTGCAAAAGATTGGTCATGAAGGTCTTTCTTTTCATAGTCTTTTGTTCCTATCATTTTTATGTTGTCATTTTTGTTGGTTTCTTGTACAAAACACCTTATGTCTTTTCTCCTTTCCTAGGTCTGAACAACTTGCTGATGGCATATGAGGACAAATCAGCCTATGCTTTATGTGCATATTCTTTTGCTCTTGGGCCTGATGCTGAACCAATTACATTTCTTGGAAAAACTCTGGTACATTTTCAAAACTTACAAGAATGTAACAAATATTCCTACCCTGAGTCTCTTTTCTTTTAAGATTTAATGCATCTATAATGCAAATAACTGTTCCTGAATCTTTTATGCAAAATAATTTCTAGCCTATGTTATTTAGGAGGCCACTGTGCCATTTTAATTTGAAGGGAATTATGACCGAACTTTGACTACGATCTTTCTCTTAGCAGTAACTTATCCTATGAATTTTATGTTGTGTCAGTGATGCGTGTAAGAGCTGTCTATTAATAATGAATCAGATAACTTTGTTGGTGGCTATTTCAAGAAAAAGAGCACACACATGCTGCCTTGACCCTTTTGTTTCATATAATTTCCTGGTCAGTTAATCAAAATTTTCAAATATCAAAACAGATACTTCTGGCTCCACCTTTTCCATAACACTTGAAAAATGTTACGAAGAGTTGAAGGATTAATTGCATTGGGAACATGTATCTAGATTACTTATATCTACTTCAATTACGTTTGCTATTGAGTTTTTTTTTTTTTTCCTTTTCTTTTCATTTTTTTTTCTCACTTAGTCAAGGCCTACATCCCATTCTTAGTCATCTGAATACTTCTGGATGGATGATAATCTTGCTGAAGTTCTTGGTTGAAAAATGCAATAGTCTATCATAAGAATAAAAAAATCCTGGAAGAAGCTGCATGATGCTTTTTATTTACAATCCAGACAAATAGATGACTAAGGAAAATTCCATAAAATAGGATTTAGGAGTCACTGACTCATTGCTTTGTCCTTTCCTGTCAAGATTATTAAACTCAAATCAGGAAAATGATTTTCTGCTGTATGCTTAAGTTGAGAAATCATAATTATTTTAATGAACCAAAAATATATAATTTCAGATACAGCTATTTCTCAGGAAAACTGACAAATACTAGTTAAAAGTTTAAAATTAACAACATACAATCTGTGGCTTTATTTTTTAGGGGAAGATAGTTGCAGCGAGGGGACCTAATGATTTTGGATGGGATTCAATCTTTCAACCTGATGGCTATGAGCAAACGTAATTTTCCGCTTTGATTCCTGCTGTTTTGGCCCAGTCTTGCTTGATAATTGAACCAAGAGGCAGCTAGATTATATTAATTTTCCTCTTTTACAGTTATGCAGAGATGCCAAAGGATGAAAAGAACAAGATTTCTCACCGTTCCAGGGCTCTTGATTTGGTTAAATCCCACTTTGCTGAAGCTGGATACATTTTCGAGACAAATGACTCTGAAAAGAGTGAGCTATAGTAGATTTTTGGCAGTTAAAAAAGATTTACTTGTGCTGCAGGATCCACACTTGCTTATTTCCATGATTGTCTTATGTTAGGAAAAAAGGACGAGGAATAGAGAAGGGTTCTTTTAGAGGGGGGGGGTCAAGAAGAAGGATTTCCGTCAACTGTACTGCTATTCTGCTGCGTAGAAAAAGTCAAAGTAGCTGTTTAACATATATGAATGATTTCCCTCTGAACTGAGGTGGAAAAGTAAATGTTAAAACCTTAATTGAAAAGCGAAATTTTACCTCTGACTCTCTTGGATGATCATCTGTTTTACCAGGAAAGGATGCTCTGGTTAATAGTTAATATGAAACTTTTGATATCTCATTGCAAGTGTGCAGATTATATTATTGCATGTTTGTTACCTTTTAATTATGATAAGTGTTTTTGATAAGGCTGGTCGGGTCAACCGAAGCACTAGAAACCTGGTCAGGTTAATTGGATCTTACCAGGTTAATATCTTGTTTGTTGTACCAGTGTTTTAAGACCCTGGATGAGTTCAGCTTGACATTGAATTGTTAGCGCTAGCGTTTGAACTCTGTAGCTTTCACCTCTTTAAGCAGAGATTCTCTATGTGAGCAGATATCACCAGCCTAGCGGCTTGTACCAAATGTTGCAAAAACAGGCGTTAAAATTTCCATTCCTAGGCCACCTTTTTCTGCCCAAACAAGTCAGGCACCATATGTAGGTGAAATCCAGAGTTTGGGATCATTCTATGTCTGCTTAAAAAAACAAAGGGCACAAACATCATATCCATTGCACACATTTAGTCTATTATAATGTTATGATAGCAATTATAAGTCTATATTTATGTCTAAGAAAATTGTGAAACAGTTTTGGTTCAATTGCTGGGCACTTCTATGTGACAAGCAGCATTCAATCCTACTATTCTTACCCTACTCGTCCAAGTTGTAGCCATCAATCATGTTTTTCATAATAGAGAAGTTCGCCTGCCTTAACTCTTGGGATTTCTTTTAGATTTTGTGGATGACGATCATGACAATTGACAGATAGTCTTCCCCACAATCATAAACGGACAACTTGCTATCCTTTCTGGTATTCATCTCCTAGACTTGTTGTCCTAAGATTCTGATCTTACTAGAATCTCAGGATTCCCGAGAATAATGAACAAGCAGAAAGATGCCCTCATACAATTCTGTTCATGATTTCTTTGGTAGAATTCATTCGACACCTAGAAAACTTCCTATAAGGACTAGTTTGTGTTTCCAACATTTCAACAGTTTGTCATTTTCCAGTTTGTCCATAACATTTCATTGTATTTTGAAAGGAATTCACTCCAATGGTGGAATCTGTACATTTTAGTGTGAAAACAATAAAGCCATACTGGGAATTAATGAAGCAGAGCAACGAACGATGCTAAATGTAAATGGCTAACTCTGGAGAAGGCTCTGAGATGACAGCGCTAGCAACGTTCACATGAAAACCATGTATTGTTGTTACATGTTCAACTTGGCTAAAAAATTAAATTGGCCCCATTTCTTACAGGTACAGAACTTCTCACATGCCATATGGGACCCTGACTCACAGCAAATCCATGCGTTTTTATCATCTTTGCATGTGAATCATACCTGTTAACCACCTCTCCTTCGGGTTATCCTCTTCCTTCTGTAGCCATCGGCTAAGAAGCATCACATGTTGAGAGACTTGTGCATAAATCAACAGTTCCGTTATTGCCCAAAAACCATGGTGGTGGTGGTGATTGTGAACCACATGGAAGGGGACAGGAAGTTCACCACGCCATTGTGAGTGGAGGGGCGTCAAATGTCCAGTCACTGTTTCTTGAAATGATTTATAAGGGGTTTAATTAGCTGTATTGAGAAGATCTATATGCTCTGATATTCCACCCAAAGCAGCAAGGCAGAATGTGCCGTTCTGGTGGTGGTTCAACCTTAATGAAAGTTTTGCTTATTCAATCTACCATTTGGAAGTAGGGAAATTTATAGCATTTACATTACGGTTTCAAGCTCATGAGTGATCTTATTATCATAGATGCTCTGTTGATTTAGATTCAAGATATATTTACTGAAGTAAGAAGTCGTCGCTCCTCAAGGCCCTGGCCAGCAATGAATCACGAGGGATTCCATTGGACAGGTGATGATGTTAGTTATTAGTTGGTTAATAGCTTTATATCATGTGTAGGCAGCTGGTGCTCACATGATAAAATCATTTCTACCATAGAACAAGGGATCATTTGTAAATTGCACAAGAAAAAGTAAAGATACGCAAAGCTTCCATTGCCAAAGAAAAAGCAGAAAAAAGGTAAGAGGTAAAGAACTTCATTGCTATTTCTTTGCACTCTGTAACAAAGTTTTTCCATCGACTCAGATTTGAAATCCATGGTACTGCTTGCTTGTATCACTAGACAGATAAAATTAAAAAAAAAAAGGAAAGGAAAGAAAGAAAGAAAGAAAGATCACAAATCATTCAAATCCTATAGACTCAAAAGCCTAGACAGTATGTGGAGATCGACCAAGACTGACACTGTAGATATAGATGCATGACTGGTAGCTAGAAGTAAAGGAGATGTGGAACTGGAAAGGGCAAAAGAAATGGAAGGAAAGAGGTGAAAGAAATAAAATGAACAACGCTTCTGCGCCTGCTCTTCTGGATAATGGTATAAGGTGTTGGTTTTCATCTGAAGCAGGCCGAGGTTGAGAAATAACAGAGACAAACTGGAATGGAGATGCCGAGATGGTATAGGTATGACACGTGTAAAAATTGTACACTTGCCAATATATGTGATGAATGCAGATAGATATGACAGAAACAATGGCTGAGACACGAGTAACAGGCAGAAGTAGCAGGACTATATAGTTGTAAGAAAAAATTAAAGGAAAAAAAGAGAGAGAAAACCAAGTGGCCTCTTTTTGACCACTTAAATTTGACTGAAAAGACTAGCACTGATGGCCCCTGCGGCAGCCAAGAACACCGGAATTAGCAGTCATTGCTCCGACCATGGAAGAAGACTTGGCACCCAAGCTTGAAGCGCGAGCATAGCTAGCTGAAGCTCCAGCCCCGGATGGAGTGAAGTAAGCTCCATTCGCCAACAGGTCTCCTTCTGACCTCCAATTCCAGCTTTTCCATTTGCCTGGAGCTGTATCCACCCTCTTTGTCACCTGGTCAAACCAATGAATCATCAATAACCAGCCTATGCAAAGTGCATTTCACCGCAAACATAAAAGCAAGGAGACAGAGAATGAGAAGAGTTAACTGGTTGTATAATACCTCCTTTGCAAAAGGGTTGGCTGGAGCATTATATCTGTTGCCCTGGCTGTTGATGGTGGGTTCTGCACTGCCACCGATGGCATACATTTCCCAGTGAGTGTAGTCATTGTTTACCACGTGGAAGTACCCATGTCTACACCTGCATAATTCATGAATTCAAGCAAAAGAAGGTTTAATTTCTTGAATTAGGCAATTTTCTCCCTTGGTCAAGTTAAAGAAACTATTTCTATATAATCACTAGTGGTCAATTATTGGGGTATAATTCCCGTCGTGTTAATTTTACAGGGCAAGTTTATAGTAATAAAGAGGTAATTTCGGGAAGCCAAAGTCCTTTCAATAAGAAAGATATAATTAAATGTTACCTTGGCATTCTCTGGATCAGTCCCTCTCCAAAATGGTTGTACGCAATGGTCACTTGCATTTGCTTGTCTCTGGTATAAGAGTCACTGTGGCCCAGGAGCATTACCTGTATTAAATGGCATGCAAAACAATATTAGCTTCCATCAACAAGAAAAATAAGTAACATTGAGAGTACCAAAAGGATCAGCAAGCTAACCTCATTATGGTGGGTGAAGTGATTGTTGGAGACGGTGATGGCAGTCGAACCCATAACAGCATCAACCAGGCCATCAGCACAGTTAGAAAGGGAATTGTGATCCACCCAAATGTGACTTGATCCAAAAATAGAGATGGCATCACCATCAGCCATTGTCCTCCATCCGTAATGAGATGGTGAGCTACGCACCATAGCATTGCCAGTGGGTTTGCAGTCATGGATGTGTAGACCATGAATGATCACATTGGTAACAAATTGGATAGTGATGCACCCACCATTAGCAATGTGAACATTGACCCCACGGCCATCTATGGTCTTAAAGCTGTTCATGATAAGTTCCTGCTTCAATTGAATCACCATGTCCCTTTTGAACACGATCCATAGAGGAGCGTCCTGGATCACGGCATGGCGCAAAGTTCCAGGCCTTGGGTTCACAGGGTCATGGTCACTAGAATCAGTAACAACATAGAAGCGACCATCACGGCCACCGATGGCATTTCTGCCAAAACCAATGCCACAGTCAGCAAGGCGCTTGCGGTTCTTGTGCCAGTTGGGGTCACAACGCCAGCAATCATCAATAGGATTGCCTGTTCCACAAGAGAAGTAGCCTAACCTCCTCCTTTCAGTACTGTTGCGGATGTTCCTGCAATCTCAAATTCAATGCTCTATCAGTATCAACATTAATATCATGAATGCTATTCAACCAAAAATTAAAGCTCATCTTTGATAATTACAATCCCATTTTTGAACTTCAACTCCGTTTCCCATTTCCAAAATGCTACACAAAATAATTTTATAATTTTAATCATTAACATTTTAATTACTATTTTGCATCAGATAATTATTACCGATTTCATTTGAACACTAAAATCTGCTGACTTTTGTGTCGGTGGAAAAAAGGCCACAGCTAACTCGGACATATGATTAGTGGCACCAGGAAACAAACAATTTGTCATATTGTGAGGACCATCAGGTCTTTTCAGTTCTAACGGGTAGAATTATCTTGGCTTAGTGTACATGACATGTACGTTGTGTTGTCCAGCTTCATACATGAATGAAGCTGTCACCTCAGATAGACAATGCGAATTAAGAACCCAAATGCTCTCTGCAATCAACTCCATGAAATTTCACAAACCCATCTTCAGCTACTTGAAAAAAACCCAATTAAATAAATTGATCTGCAGCTGAGATTTTAAAAGGCCTATCAACAAAAAATGGAAAAATGACAAAAAGTAGAAAATTGGGTCTCTCCCTTTATAAAAGCCAAACTCTTTTATATATATATATATAATCCATACTGGTAGGTCACGATCAATTAAATCACAGCTACAAAAAAGCATCCGACTAAGACATCACTGGTTAAATTATGTGAAAAGGAGGTGTCTAAATCAGTCCCATGTTAAGTAAAATACAGTGACCAATAGAGATATTAAGTATAATTGTGTTCATAAGAAATCAAAATCTGTACCTCTCAAGTATAATTTAATTTACATGGATAAAGAAAATATACAAAAGAATGATATTCTTGGAACACAGATCTCACTCATTCACTGCCCCTACTACAACAACTACAGTAGCTGGCAGGTAGTGGAGAGAAACAACGTGAAAAGGGTCAAAATATGAACAGCATATCAGATTTAGGAGAGGAACGTGCTGGGAGGCTGATTCCACATATTCCCATTGTCCCTTTTATTAAAGTGCAAATCCCACATGAAAGATTAAGGCATCAAGGGAAATTTCTTCTTTTTTAAAAAAAAAAACATTAACTGGTCTACTGGTAGTAAGTAATTACGAGAGTAGCATTTTCTAAACACCTACCATAAGCACCAAATCCTCGCTCTAGTAGTGAATTCGGTTAGATTTCAAGTGCTATGTCGGAATGTAATTAAAGGGCAATAGCAATATTATTAATTAATCGCTCCTAAAACATTAACGAGAGGGTAGAGAAAGTGACATACATCTCAACCATTGAAACCACCTCTTCAGGATCAGCAGCAACTGCTTTCTCATTAAATGCATCAGCCTCTTCTTGAGACCTAAAACAACCACCAAAAATTAACAACCTTCGAGTATTAAGTTAAATCAACCAAACCCAATTAAGGACTAGTGGAAAGGTGTGAATCCCAGGAAGGGAGTGGACAACATGTGGGACACACAACGAAAGTAATATGTACAGAGAGGAGAGTGGAGTGTGTGCATTGCTCAAGGCGTCGGTCACTGACTGCTAAGTGACACCGTTAAAACGCGTTTCTCCAGGAAAGTAAAACCACAGGGTCGACTCGAGGGCGAGAACATATTTTTATGACTAAACTGCCCTTGTTTTGTCCTCAAGTGAGCAGTGAAAACAAACGTGGAATTCGGGAAAAGGTGTGAGGGCAATATTGGAAAGCAGGACTCTTGGGGTTTCTCGTTAATCTTAACCGAGGAATCCAAAGGTGGTAGTAGTAGCAAATAACAGAATAAACGATCCAGATCTGATGATCTCAACGGCCAAGATTCCTACGGTTACTTTGGATAAATAAGAGACATCTACCTGACCAAAAAAAGACAGTACATATAAACAACGGCTCAGAGTAACCGTTAAAATTAACGTTATACCTGGCCGCCATTGTTGAGTTGCTTGAGCTCTGTTCCTTCTCTGCTTCTACATTCCTGAGAATACAACAAAAACCCATAATGTAAACATTTTAGGAGAAAAAGTAGTGGAATTGAACGGTCTCTCTCTGTTTTTTTCTCCTTCAATCTCTCTGTTAAGTTTGTGTGCTCCATTGATGAAGAGAAAGCAACTCCCCTTAGTTTTGTGAAAATGGGCATTAATGGAGTTGAATCAACAAGCAGAGAACCGAAATCTTGGTTTTACAGATTTTCATTAAAACACCATAGACTGTAGCTTTGTTTTCTAACAATCATGAGATTTTCAACCCAAAAAAAAATCAAGTATGTCAAAAATATTTCAATTGCAACCTCAAAAGAAGCTCATTGCATAACAGTTAACATAATTTCAATTTTGGCAGAAGCTGGGAGAACAAAAAATAAAAATACAAATCAGAGAAAGCTCTGTTTCTTTTAACCCAAAACGCACACAAAGCAAGCACAAAGACAGAGAAGTTGAGCAGCTAATTCTGTGTCTTGACAAGAGAGAGGCGCATATGTGTAAACATATACATTTTGTGCGTTTATATGTTTACCTGGTAAGAGCAGAGATCCCAACAACATCGGGTCTTGAAGTAGCCACGACACCAACGAACAACAATACAATCACAGCAGAAAACACACAAACCCATTTCTGAGGCACCGCCATTGTCATTCTCTCTCTGCTTCTTTCTCTCTCTGCGTGGAAAGATTTGAGAATAGAGAGAAATAAAAGAAAACGTAAAGGGCAGGGAGAGAAAAAAGAACCTAAAGTATAGAGTCAGAGTTTAGAGCTCCAACATAACGGCCTTCTTATAGACCCACCCATGCAGTAACAACAGTACCTTACAACATAAAAGTCTCTAAACAGTACATTTAACGCCGTTAACTAGCTAATATAACCCGTATAACGTTTTCCTTTTTCCTTTTTCTTTTTTCTTTTTGAGCTTTGACGATTGACATTACCTGCTGGTTATTGGTTAGTTGTTAGGTTCCATTTAACCTAACCTAACCCAACACAACACCCTGCTCTTCCTCTTAACCACTAACCAGGTAACCCTTCTCCCACGTGCCACTCACACACATACACGAGAATTTGCCTTCTTTTTTATGTTTATATTTGTTCCAGCTACGAGTCATATCAAAATCAAATGACTACTTCAAAAAAAAAAATTGTAAGTGTAAAATTGTAATTGTTGTTATTTTTTTTTACATGTGATAAAATATTTGAAATAAAAAATATAAGTGTTGTTATTTTTTAAAATGAGATAAAATATTTGAAATGAGAATTAAAAACTTGACATATATATCAGAAACTTGACAAACTCAACTATCATATGCGTTAATAAATAAATAAAAATTAGTGTTGCTTTTTCAACGTAAGGGGACAAGAGTGTACTTTTTGTTCTGTTTAAATGACAATCAGGTTAAAAATAAATTAAAATCACTATCGTTTTAACCCTTAACTAACCCTAACTCAAATGTGAAACAATAGTCTGTCAACGAATTAAATCGCAACAAAAATCTATGAAGTAAAATGAAAAGATAGCAACACATTATATTGACTCTTCATAACCCATGAAATTGATGACCCAAGCAATGGACACAACCACAATGGGTTAACCCAGTTGGACAACATGCTTCTTCTTTTTTCCTTCTCTTTTTCTTCTCTTGACTAAGTCTTGATCATATCTCAACTAACCTCGGGTTCGATTAAATAATGGAGATGAGATTTAAGAAATAGATAAATGTTGAAGGATGAAATTGGAAAAACATTAGTTTTGAAAAGGAAGAAAAAAAAACTAAGGAAACGCGAACGAATCTCTTAGACCGAGGTTAATCATTCAAACTCGCAACTTGTAAAATCCTAAATCAGAGTTCAATAAAGAAACTCAATCCTCAATCAATTTAATGTTTGAGGATCAAATTATAAAAACAAACTCAATTTAAAAAAAATCTCCAAAGCAAAAAGAATTGCAACAAAAAGAATGAGAACCAAAGCACATAGGAAAAAGATTTGGAGGATGACACAGTAAAAAAACTTAAATTCTAAAAATTATCCAGAACAAAACTAATAGCAATTAAAATAATAAGGATAAAATATGTTAGATTAAAAAAATTAAAGGAGGATGAAACTTAAAAATAAATAAACGTTGAAGGATGAAGTTGGAAAAATATTATTTAAAAAAAAACTAAACAAACCCACGTGAATCTCCTGGACCTGAGTTAATCCCTCAAATTTGTAACCCGCGGAATCCTAGATTTTAATTGAAAAAATAATAATGAGGATTAAATTACATAGGAAAAAAAATTCAAAGATGATGAAATCATAAAAAAAAACTTCAATTAAAAAAATTATTCAAATCAAATAAATAACAATTAAAACAATAAAGACTAAATCTAATAGATAAAAAATTAAATGAGAATGAAATTAAAAAGAAATTATAATTTAATAAATTATTTTAAATACAAAAAAAAATAGTAATTAAAAAAACATGGATCAAATTTGAAGAAAAAACAAATTGAATGAATGATTTTAAATTTTGAAGAGACACGTGTGAAAACCGAGGTAGAGAGAGAAAAAAAAACTCACTAACACCAAACTGGAGCTAAAAACGCCACGTGCACCGCCCGGAAGGGAATGGGTTGTTGAAACGTATTTGACCACACCAAAGAAGCTTGTTGTTAATGGCGGTGGAGTTCTTGATGTACGTCTACTATGCA
>Ga0307510_10005705_pt1 | contig 14834 bp, 4 predicted proteins | sample 12_EM_MG_FD_207224 | JGI IMG/M metagenome (GOLD analysis project Ga0307510, IMG submission 207224) | Populus trichocarpa ectomycorrhiza microbial communities from riparian zone in the Pacific Northwest, United States - 12_EM | ecosystem: Host-associated > Plants > Roots > Unclassified | place...
CTAAATGGGCTAGTTGCTGGCGTGGCTTGCCATTCCCAATGGCGCCTAGCCTCTTTCTTTACTTATTTTTGTACTTTTGTTTTTTTTTTTTAATCATGTTTTTTATATATATTTTAAAATTATTTCAATTAATACCCCTTTTCTCTGATTTTTTTGTGGTTGTTTTCTAATTATTTTGTATGTATTTAGATTTTGAAGATATTATTCGAATTCATCTATAATTTTTTTATGTTTTATATGATTGATATTTATTTTAAAAAATAAAAATTATTTGTTTCTTGATAGTATTTCTAATAAGTACAACCTTATAAGATATTTTTCTTTCTATGGTTTTATTCAATTAATTTTTAGTTATGTGATTATTTTAATATCATTTAATTAAATAAAAAAATAAATTTTAATAAACATATTCATTGTTTCACATGAAGTTCTTGTAGACTGATGTGTTCGAATATTTCTAACCTTGTTTAAGGGAACCTCCTGTGAAATTCCTTGAGTTAAATATATACGAGCTGGGTTTGGATTTTCACCCTATGATGGGCCTTCTGGGAAATTCTTTTTATTCATGTTTTAAGGTTTTTTAGTTTCCATTCAAAATTCTCAAAGCCCTGTGATTTTGGGTGCTGCTTTCAGGCTTCAGCATGAATATGGATTAACACAAGCTGCTTTTCTAAGGGGCTGAGCGATTTGTGAGGTATATTTCAGGTTCAAGAAATATGTGCAAGTCCTGTGCTTTGTCCCATTACCCTCGAATAGCTATCGATAGCTACTGTGAACCCAGAAAAACAGCAATGGCAGGCAGCACGTTTCCTTTTGTTTCTGGGCTTAAGCCCGTCTGTTTTTGTTCTTGGAAATGAGCCTTTCCCCTCACTTCACTTTAATCGATGAAGAGTTTAATGACGTTATTTGTCCCAAAAATATATTTAAAATATTAAAAGGATGGTCATCTTATAAAAAAAAAATTATAAAACTAAAATGTATTTTAGAATTAAATTTAAAAGCATTACTTATGTTACTTGTGTTTTTCACTTCAGTTTTCTGTCTTTTAATTCAACCCTCCATCCCAAAAAAAAAACATGTAATTTGATACTAATTTGGGCTCAATTCTATAAACATAAAGTTCGGGCATCAAATTAAATTTTTTTAAAAAAAAATCATTACTTTAATGCATGATGATTTATAAAAAAGAGAGTAGTGATTTTATATGCCGTGAAAATATCACAAACTTTAGTTTTTATTAACTAGCAGAACCTAAAATAGGTCATTTTTTTATTGATGAAACACCATGGACCAAGACTAAATTCACCATGGATTCATATGGTAAATTCTCTTCTTTTTCTTTCTTTTTATTTTTCTATTTTAGTCACTAATTTTTTTTCCAAATCCATCTTTCCATGTTGCACTTGATTGAAATTGAACTTGATAGTTTGTTTGAGTTCTATAGAGTTAATATGATGTTCAATTAACATTTCAATATTAGATTAATGCTATATTTTGCATACAAAAAAAAATAGTTTGGTTTTATTACTTATAAAGAAAAAAAATAGGGATTGAATTTGACAACATGGCAATAACACAAGGGGTTTTTTTATAGTATTGAATGCATGCCTTTTTTTATAATATTTTTTACTATAGGATTTTTTATTTTCAATTTTGATCTTTTTATTTTAAATATTTGTCTTTTTAATTATAAACTTTATTTTGTTCATATTTCAATCATTGAGCTTGAGAAATGAGAGAGACTCACCAAAAAGCGATGGAGGATAAAGTGAATGGGGAGATTTCATGAAAAAAATAATAATTTTGGTGTTATTGTGTTTTTCTTGATGAGAAGAATGTTATCCATATATTTTTGAGCTTTTATATTGTTGAAAAAAGATCTTGTTAAGAAAGATTTTTTTCATATTAATTTTATGTTTTTTTAAATTATTTTGTAGTTTTTTAAATTAATAAATTAGTTTATTGAGGTTATAAGGGTGTTTTTAAGTAAAAATAAATTTAAAATTAGATTTTTATGTTAAAAAAACCGCAACTTTAATTTCTTGTAGCCTCTTTGGCCACTTGAAACTAGACACGTACTTAAATTTCTAGCAACCTCTCCAATTACCTGAAATTGAGCACACAAACAACATGTTATTTATATAATTTTATTTTAAGAAAAAGATTTATAATTTATTATGCGTTTTTTGGCATAAAAAAAAGATTAGACACCTGGCATTATTAAGTTGGGCTAGGAAGGTGGGGTCATCACTTTGGCTTAGGTGATTGGTTTTTTTCTATTTTTTTCAAAGTTTTTTTATTATTATTTTACATCAAATGCATTATAAGAAAACATTTAATGTGGTATTTTTTTTATCTTTTTTTCTCTTTCTTCAATTTAAATATAAATTAATTAAAATAGATTATTTAAAAACATGTTTGGATGCTTCGCGGCCTTCAATTGAAATTTATTAAAATTAATTAATTAAAAACATTTTTAAAATATTATTTAATAAAATATCATTTAATTTTTACTTAATTTTCAAATATTTTTTTTTAATTTCTATCTTTTATGTTTTTTTTTTAAATGAGCACGTTAATTAAATAATAAGTTTTTGATTTGATTATGAGAGATTTTTTTATTGTTCAAATTGTTTTTTGAGGTACATGACATAAAATACATCATTATATATTTTTTTATTGAAAATAAAAATAATAACAAGGATGAATTATCAAATTAGCTTGTTTTGATGGAATTTAAATTATTAATCCTTTTATAAAAAAAGTAATTATAATATAATTAAATGAGAAAAGTAAAGGCTCATGCCTTGAATTGCATCACCCTCGATGAATGGAATGGATAAAGAGTTACTGTTTGCGTAAGAGATTTGTGAAATATAATACATCAACTCACATGCAAAATACAAAATGAGAAAATAAATAAATAAATACATCTAAAGGAAGATAAAGCATTCCAGGGAAACCAGAGGGTTCTCCAGGGACTCGTTCCCCTCCTCCTGCTGCCTCAAAACGGAGCCGTTTTCCGAATCCTCCTTATTCTTCCTCTCCACTGACCTGCCACCGGCTTTTCCAGGACTCGCTCCCGCACGACCCCTCCCAGCTCCACCTGCCGTCCTAGTCGCCGGTGACCTACCAAAATCGCTCCTGACCCCTCTAGACCCCACATTACGCTGCCCAGCTGCGGTCCTAATCACCTGACCGGTCGTCTTCGCCGGATACTTTAACACCCTTTCTCTGTCTCCAGTGTACGGACGCTTTCGATGTACTTTGGCGGGAGATCTGTTGACCCTTTTCTTGCTTGTTACCTCATCTTCTCTTATTTCTGTTATTGTAGTGGTAGTGGTGGTGGCAGTGGTGGTCGTAGTTGTTGGTGTTGAGAGAGTGCCAGTGATATTGCTGCATGTCTCTGATGCTTGAGAGATTTCTTGGTCTTCTCGGTGTTTCTTTCTGTTTCTTTGCATCAGGGTTTTTGGTTCTTGGGTTTGTGTTGTTGTCATTTGTGGTTCGAGGATAATGGGGGTTTCAGAAAGGACTTCTTTGACTGTCTCTTCTTCAGGTGGTGGTGAGGCACTTGTGGTGGAGACATGGGGTTTGCGGGGTTGCGGTGGAGAATGGCGGTGGCTTGGTGGTTCTGGGTTACTTGACCCTCTTTTGTTGTTGTTGCTGGAGCTAATACAGCAACCCATTAGGTGAGAGAGACGGAGCAAATGTCTGAATATGCAGTTTGTGTCTCTTAACAGCTATAAAATGTCTTCTTCCTAGTACCTAGTGGTTAAGCACTCAAGCAAGAAACGACATTCGAGAAGGGACTCGAACAAACAACTTGTTCGATCAAATTGGGGTATAATAATAGATAGAAACTAGGCAAAAGAGGAAGGCAAATAAAAGTGAGCTAATGTGGGTGTTGTGGGGTTTTGATTATATAAGAACGTGCTCCTGAGCCTGGTGGGTGTTATTAGAGAGTGAGGGGACAGATCAGATGTAATCATCTGAGAAGTAAAGGGGAGAGATTTTCTTAGAGATTGTGAGTACGGAACAGTTCAATGAAAATGGAAGCTTTGATTACCTGTTAACTTTACAGGGTTGAAGCCATAACTGAGACCCAGAGATGGGGGACTGGGGCATAGGAGCCTTAGCTGGAGCTATAATGAAAGAAGGCGAGGTTAAGAACTCGTTCCCTATTTTGGCCCTGTGCTAAAGAATTGCCTGTTGTCTTGGTGCTCTCTCCTTTTGAGGATTCATGGATCCACGCAACAGACTTTGCTTGCACTTTGAAGGGCTAGGATCTTCGAGGGGACAGTTGCTGGCCATTAGTTTTTCATTAGACTTCTCGTTTGAGACCTTGTGCATTTCATGAAAGATAAATTACCTAGAAAATGAAACTATTTCCTCGAAATTAATTTTGTTCTCTTTTCTTCTAGTCGGCCTTGAAAAACGTAATTCAAGACCACTTTCCAAAGATGAGGAGGAAACCAGGTGCACGTACTCGTGGACCACCAAAGGTCCGTGGAGTGGACCAGATGTTACTACGAGGTGTCAAATGCTGATGGCATGCATCCTGTCGAACCAGTGCCAATGGGTCCCACAACATTCTGTAACCGAAATAGTAGACAAGGTTCTGCAGCATTTTTGCCTTCCCATCAATAATTAGACCCAAGCGATGACCAGCAAGGTTTTTTTAAAAAAATAATAAATAAATGAGCATGGTAAATTTAAAGTTTAGGCATAATATAATGTTTAAAAAATATTTGGTGACATGTTTTTGAAACTTGATATCTAGTAAATATCCCTATTAAAAAACGTGATGTATCTAACCACGACAAATATCAAGCGTGACATTAATTATAATGAACAGCCAAAGACATCTTTCTTTTTATGTCATCGGTGAGAACTTCTGACACCTGCAAAAACAAAAAACAATTCTCGACATAAACCGTCAATATTATTTTTCTTCTCTACCTCTGTTATTTTTAGATGGGTTCTATAGATAGCTCGGGGGGCTGTGACCAAGAGGAATATTTTTCAAATAGCGAATATTTTTCTGGGCAGTGATGAATATTGGTCTCACAACAAAAACTTACGCACAATAGAGTGGGAGATGGTTGGTTCTTTTGGTTGTATCATTCTGCCAATTATTTGCATTTTATATGCTAATTGCCCAATTTATCCAGCAAATAATCAATTAATTGCACCTCAGGGAAATTCCAAAGAAACAACGTGAAAGAAGACATGGCATGACTAAACAAAGAGTACGTGCCATTTAGAGTTCACCAGTGCAGGTGTACTCTAAATAAATGAGTACGTGCCATTTAGAGTTCACCAGTACAATCTCGCAAAACAAAAGGAATAAAATAAATGCACGTAGAAAAACGACAAAACAAGGGGATATGAGTGGAAAGGCATCATCAGCTAAAAAGAAACTTCATGATCACAACATACTGGGTTTCTTCTCTTTTAGATAAAAATATGAAATTTTATTAAGAAAAATAATGAAAACAAAAGATACGGGGTTAAGACATGTAACAGATTGAATTTACAACAGCAGCAGATTAGAAAGACCTCGACCTGATGTAACCTTGAAACAATTTGCAAGGTTGCCCTCTGACAACTTGTAACATTATTGCTTTCGACTTGCTGCCCCAGAACTCATCGAGTTTTGGGTCCATGTAGTTGATAATCAAATTCACAAGCCAATAGGTTAGAAGTGAAATATAAAAGGACAAGATGAATAAAGCATCCATCAGGAGATAGGAAGCTGCGAAGAAACAGACCGATCAGATTCTATCATGGATTTGATGTAGAATTCACCTGCCTTGTATGATGACCTAACCATGGGACCAGATGCCACATATCGAAATCCCTGTATCATCCAAAGATAACAAGAATCACACAAGAAATCCTAGTATAGGTCTCAGAAATCCGAGCATCGATAGATAGTTTTAACTTAACAGACAACTCAAAACTACTGGCATATTGGAATAGGATGCTGCATCTACAAAACATGTCAAATTGATAATCAATGCATATCCAGTATAGTGGCTATTATCACTGTAATCAATTATCAATACATGTTTATGGAATCTGAACATATCAGATCAATATCATTAGATGTGTAATGCTTCCAGCAGTACACTGAAACTGGGAAGGAAGGCTAAATATCATCTCTATTTGTAATTCTTTAGATAGTCGACAGTCAGTCCTGGCATACATAATGCTGACAGCTGATTTGTTATACAGGAAAAAGGGCACAAGGCAGACAAACCAAAGAACATTGGACATGATTTCCTTGACCAAGGAAAAGGGCAGCATCAACTGTGTTCAATGCACTAAAATGACTGTAAAAATATATAGTTGAAAGGGGGCTTTTATCAGGAGTTGACTCATTCAAGAAGAATAGGCTGAAACTCAGTCTATCACAATACTAGCAGACAGGCAATGGCAGAGGAGGAGAAATTGCTGACATGTTCAGATTTTCAACCTTGTCCAATACAGTTACTTCATGACAGAGCTAAAGAGGGAGATCAAGTAAACTAGTCTGTAACATAAAATTAATAAATTAATAATAAAGAGACATCTAATTTGTAACAAGTGAACTACTATATCCAATATATCATGAATTAATTTATGTGGAAGCGTCTTCCAGCAACCAAATTAGGTCATCCACAAACATCAAGCTCTCAATAGAGGAATTGAGACCAGACAATGAAACGTGAGATATGCTTGAGAAGCAGATTAGATTAATTCCATTCACCCAAGAACTTAACTTTCACCAGAAAAAAGTATAGACAAAAGTAGCCAAGTTCAAAATGGTGCTTTCATCTGCAATACTTGAATATTCCTTCTGACACACAATACTTCTCCCAGTTACAAACAGATTAGTGCAAGTGGCGGGGCCAAGAGATATTTTAAAGGAGGGCCAATAGTCAATTTACCATAATATTTTTTTAAAAAAAATAAAATAAAAAATCTAAGACACACCCATGTACATACACGCACTATAGCTTTAATGAAACATTAATACCTAGAATGTTAACAATAATAAGCAAACACTCAATTCCAGAATATCTTGAACATTCTTATATAGAACAGAAATCGAAAAATACCGATCAAGTAGCAACAAGTTTAAAAATTTAACAATAAACTATATTTTGAACATATCTGTTAAGCTAGTTGTAGAGACAAAAAAGAAGAAGATGAAACCATCCAAGAAAAATAACTAAAGTTGTGTACTAGACAAATAAAGTCAAAAATTTAAAATTAAGAGATATATATAACAAAATAAAACCCTAAGAAGTCATTGCACTGTTACTCATATATAAAAATTAAATCTATGCAGCAAATTAATTACAACATGGAAAGCAGCCCCTTTGCCTTCCCACTCACCGCCACTGATTCATATTCTAGCATACATAAGAACCAGTTATTTAAAAAGTCAAAAAGATTGATCCAGTATGTGTGCTTTCCTTCATGGAAAAAAATCAGATCCCCCGCATAATACAAAACCGAAATGAAGGAGCGGACCCAGAGATTAGTTGTTATTAAAAGTACTCTGAGTGAAAATAAGAGTAATTCATAACTTGGAAAAAGAACTGTAACCCACAACTAGACAAATCAGCCACTTTTTAATCCATTATGTTGTTAATGGCATAAAATTTATACCAATCACACAATGCATGGGCTTTTTAGTTTGCAAATTAACCACATAAGACAAGATGGAGCAAAAATAAAATTGTATGCGTTAACCAAAAAATCTATAGTACAACGCAGAAACATACCATTTCCATGCCAAGTGTTTTATACTTCTCAAAAGCGTCAGGAGTAATGTATTCAGATACTGGCATATGACGCTTGGATGGTCTCATATATTGACCAAACGTCATCACATCAACACCTGCTGCTCTCACCTTCTCCATTGTTTTCACAACTTGTTCAGGCGCTTCTCCACAGCCTAACATTATTGAAGTCTTGGTAAGTGTCCCAGGCGGAGCATATTCTTTAGCCATCATTAAAACATCTAAAGATTGCTTAAAATTAGCACGATGATCCCGTACAGAACTCTGAAGCTCTTCAACTGTTTCAATGTTGTGAGCAAAAACATCTAGTCCTGATTTTGCAACTTTCTCTACGCAACCACGGTCTCCTCGAAAATCAGGAACTACACAACCAAAACATTTGCTAGCACCGTTACAAAAATAGCAGAGTAGAAAAAAAAACCTAAATGTCATATCAATCAAACATACCCAAGGCTTCTATCAACATGTTTGGCTTGAGTGTCTTCAACTTATGCACAGTTTCCGCAAAATGACCACTTCCTTGATCAGCCAAATCATCACGATCCACACTCGTAATCACAACATAATCCAAACCCCAAGACGCAATTGCCTCTGCTACATTAGTTGGCTCATTTGGATCAGGCGGAGGAGGCGTCCGCGACGTCTTCACATTACAAAACCTACAACAAAATAAATCCAAAACATTCTACATTCATTACCCTTATTATTCATCCCATATAACTACAAATTTTACAATTATTACCGGCAGCCACGAGTACATGTATCGCCGAGTATCATAATCGTAGCAGTGGCAGTGCCGGTTTCGCCACCGGACCAGCACTCCCCCAAATTAGGGCATTTAGCTTCTTCGCAAACAGTATGGAGTTTCAATTCTCTCAATTTCTTCTTAATCTGAACGTACTTTTCGCCACCTGGAATGGCTTCTCTCATCCATTTAGGTTTTGGGAGTGGTTTCTTTTTGGTTCCAACTTCGACGGAGTAGGTGTTGTTGGATTGGAGGTGGATGAAGTCGGAGAGCGTGGGAGATTCCACGGCTAATCGAGCGCGCAGACCCGCTAGGGTTTGGGAGAATTGTGGGGGTTGTTTCGTGGAGGATTCGACTGTGGAGGAAGAGAAAGTTCGATTTTTAGCTTTGGTTGTTGTGGATTTGAGGGTGCGAGTTGCTAAGAATGTGAAGCGTGATTGCATTGTTTGATTGAAATAGAAGGAGGAAGCGGTGGCGGCGAGGAGAGAGCGTGGAGAGGTTGAGGTGGAGGGAGGGATTTGGGTGGTTGGTCTTGGTCGTGGGGTGGGATTTGCAGTTTGTGGACTGTCTGGAATTTGGAAGGCTAGTGGCAAGTGGCAAGTTTTTGTATAAAAAAATTAACTCAGTTAGAACTTCGTTATTCCGAACACAATCGAGTTCGGACCAGAAAAAATTTGAATGTAAAAAGTTAAGTGTGATCCTCTCTCGCAAATCACTATTGAGGTTTTTTTTTTAATCCATATTTTTTTTTTCCATCATTGAATTTATTTTTTTATTAACTTATTATATTTTCATGACCAGAATTATTGGTTAGGTAATTTAACCCGGTTTATTTAGATTTTTTTTTATTAGTTAATTTTTTATTAATTTGATTTTTTAATATTGAGTTGATTGTAAAATAGATTTCATGGTTTATTTTTTTACTTTCTATTTTGTTATTTTGACTTCATAACCTTGGAATAGTACTTAATGGGTAAACTCAAGTTGATCGAGTTGTTTTTAGTGTCTTTGTTTTAATTGATTTTTTTTCCAATTTCATCATTCAATACTGGATTTGTGGAGAATTGAGTTTAATAATTTGTTTTGATTTGTTTTTTTAAAGGATATTTTAGTCGCATAATCAAGGTCACAGGTTTTGGTATTTTAATCCTAGTTAAATTGAGTTATTTTTTTATTCTCTTTCTAAAAGATTATCTCGTCATAGGTCCTTCAACTTTGGATTTGTTTTTTATTGGGTTATCCTCGTCTTATGACCCGGGTTGCAAGTTTGACGAGTTTACCCAATTGACTTGGTTCTTTTTTAGTTGATTTTTTCCCCGATTTCATCATTTAATATTGTGTATGATTGGAAATTAGACTTTATGATTTGTTTTGATTTATTTTTTTAATAGGTTACATTGGCCTCACGACTCAGGAATAGTGTTTGACAAGTTAATTTGGGTTCACTTAACTCATTTTTTTTATTTTTTAATTAAAAATTTTACAAATTTCATCATTCAACATTGGATTTGACAAGGACGATCCAAGTTAAATTAGGCTAACCCAAGTTAAATTAGGTCATTTTTTTATTTTTTTTCTACGAGGTTATCTCGATCTAATGACCCGGGTTATGAGTTTGACAGATTGACCATGATCATTTTTTATGTTCTTTTTCTAATTGATTTCTTTTTTATTCTTAGATTTTAACATTGAGTTGATTAGGAATTAAATTTCATAATTTGTTTTGATTTGCTTTCCATGAAATTATCTTGATCTTGTGATCTGAGTAGCAGGTTTAACTGGTTAACCCGGGTCGCCTTTTTAGGTCTTTTTTTAATTTTTTTTAATCATATCCTTTAATATTGGATTAGTTGGGAATTAAGCTTCATAATTTATTTTGATTTATTTTTTATAGGGTTGTCATAATCTTATAACCTTGATCGCGGATTTAACATGTTAACATGGATTGACTCAAATCAATTCAATATGTTGTTATATCAATAGTAAAGAAAGATATCATCTTGAATTTTTTTTTAGTCAAACTATGTTTTTACAGGTTGTACGGCTTTAGGATTCACAAAGTTAATTAGATTACACTGGGTCAACCCTCACACGATTAAATTTTTTTTCATTTTCAAGAAAAATTTGATCCAACTCACGAGGTAAAATGGATCAATTATCCAGCACTATCCATAAAAAATGGTATTATTATTAAATTTGATATAACAAGTTAAACTTGAAAACTTTTAACTCAATTCTACAATTGGCTTAGGTTTTAAATTAAATATGTGAGAGTTGTCTCGATATAACCTTATTTACTTGGTAGGTCCAAAAAAAAAAAATGGCAAGTCAACCCTAATCAACCCGCCAAATCACGACCCAAAATGTGGACTCCATTTGTATCATATAACATATTTATCATTTCTTCATCAAGCATTACTTTATTTAACATTGATTTGTCAATTTTTAGGTTAAGGTTTTACATGTAATTTTCAGGGAATGAGAGAGAAAAGAAGAATAAAATAAAAAAGGTTCACTAGCAACAAACTAGACCACCAACGCCAACACACGCCACCCCATAAGCAAGAGGATATAATGACATTTCAAATGACATGATGAAATGATTTTTTTTTATGTTAAGAGGCGTCGCACGGATTGCTCAAATGGCGTGAGCTCATACTATATGTCGGTAAGGGCGTCGCACACTCTTATCATGTTTTTAGCCAAATACCAAATTACCTAAGTTGACTTAATAACTACGCAAAAATATTATGAAAAAACTAAAAAGTTTCTTAACTCTAGGTTTAAAGTTTTTGCTTTAAAGGGTATTTTTATAGTTTTACTTTGTATTCAAATTGTTTATTATTTTTTTATATTTGTTTAAAAACTAAATTGCCTCTAAGTTGAAATTATAACAACAAAAAATCTATTGTGAAAATAAAAAAATACCCCTTAATGTCAGATTTATTTATTTTTCTTTTAATGATATTTTAGTTGTTTAACTGTGCAATTAAAAAGAAAATAACTTATTTACCCTAATTAATTTGATAACGACATGTGATTCATGTGAAAATACTTTAATATCCTTGATATCAAGTGTTAAGTTTTTGTGATAGAGTGGTAAAAGCATTATTACACTATAATGTATATAAATGTGTAATTACAGTGTTTTCCCATGATATTTTAGTTTTTTTAATGGGTTTCACCATATTTATATGAAGATTAAAATCAAAATAATTTTTTAAAGAGTTCTCAAACTGAATTCTTTTCTTTCATAAAAAAGATGAGACTTGTAGTTAATTTTGACGATGGATCTTTTGTGTTTATATAATAATAGAAAGCATAGCTCAAACTATATATATATATATATATATTTAATGAATAAAACTAATAAAATGTACATATGTACCTTATAATGACGTGATTTATCTCCATACTTTATAAAGTGTTGCGAAATGTTTTCTAATATCATAAGCTTGTAATTTAATTTTATGAGGTTGTTAATGATTGAATCCGGTTCTTGCTAAATTCTTATATTAAAAGGAGTATAATTCTAGATATATTCTTAATTATTAATGATTCAAGAGTCCAACTATGTTCTTTTATAATTAACACGAACCCAGCAAACCAAACAAAAACTGGTTCACTAATATTAGAATGCGTTAAACACACAAAATTAGTAGGGATGAGCAAAAAAACAAAAAAACCGATTAAATCGAGAAAACCAGAAAAAAATAACTTAAAAAACCGAACCATAAAAAAAAACCGATTAAAATTTTGAAAAAACTGACCGGTTCGGTTTTTTAAGCCTGGAACTGAAATAAAAAAAACCTGAAAAAAACCAAGTCAAACCGAGAAAAACCAAACTATAAAATCGATTAAAATTATCAATTTAATCCGTGTTTTCAAATATATGTCAAGAAATCCCATGCATTAATTAGAATGAGTGGATTTCGCTAATGAATTTAATAAATTTCATATCTGAGACTTTTAATGAAAAATCTTGCAGAAATGCTCCCGTGTTGGTGTCGATTTGACAGATAAGCACCCATGAAAAGACTTGATCACTTTTTATCTTATCTTGTACTTGCAAGATTCGATCAACTGGATCCAATTGGACTACTATATGAAATCGTATTTGCAAATTCCTTATCCTAAGAAAAATATTTTGATTTCTTAGATATTTTTAATTTTTTTAATAACTGGACAATTTTGAATATCTAATCTCTTCATCATTTTCGAAAAAAATAATTCTGTTAATTTCATAGATATTTTTTTTAAAAAAAATTAACTGTGAGCATTTATGAAACTTTTCTTTTTATCTTAGCAACTTGATTTTTTAATTTATATAAAATTTTAAAATTCTAATTTTCTGAGAATAAATTTTATATATTGGGAATTAAAAAAACTAATAGTTGATGATTTGTAGAGCTTCAATTTTCATGAAAATAAAATATTACCGACCTTAGGAACTAAGTCAATCATAGCTTAGTCTTTGTAGCTTATATGATTTAATTAGTTGATATTTGTAGTATCAAGTGAAATTAATTAGTCCCTTAATCAATATCAATCATCCTTGATTTAGGAGTTTTTTGTTCCAAAAATACATTATTTCCTCATCAAATTTTCTAAAGCACCCACTTTTCTCCTTTCCCCTTATTTTTCAAATAAAAAAAAAACTTTTTAAAAAAACATAAAATTAATGAGAGGACTGGGTTATTGATGGATATAAAAATACAAAAAATAAACACCTTTTTCTATATTTTCTCTCACACTCGTTTACAATGCTTTCCAGATAAAAATGCCCTGAAAAAACAAAACAAAATTGAAATATAAAAAAACGATGAACTTTTTCACAAACCTAGAAAAACTTGAAAAACCTAAGGTATAGGAAAAAAAGAAATAAAAGTAAGAACTTGGAGCATCTAAAACAATTGAATTAATATCACATTTCTAGCTATAAAAATCATAAAAAATAATCTATAATGTTTTTATTTAGAAAATACCCCTGGCATTAGAATGCGATCATTTATTAATCATAATATAGAATTAATTGAAATTACTATAAAAATTTAAATCATGAATAATTATTAAAAATATTAAAGTAGAGTTCTATTTTGTTGAAATGTTAATGGTTATTAACTCATAAAAGCTAAAACTAAAATTAAACCTTTTTTTTCTGGAAAATTACATATTTAACTCCATATGATATCTGGTCATATCCTGTAAATTACTTATTGAAAAATGAAATGTTAGGATATATATAGAAATTACGCGATTTCTTTTAAAAAACTAAATGAAATGCCTCAGAAATGATTTTTTTCTTGAAAAAAAATACACAAATATCATAAAAAACCATAAGTAAAAATGAAACAATAACAAAAACAAATTACGTAGTTTTTCTAGTAAATATAACTTCTAAATAATTTAATTATGATACATGCAAACTAAGATCTAATATACTTAAAATAAAATAATTGAAGTTAGATAATTTTAAATAATTTCAGGCTATTAACTATGTAATTGAATACTAGTGAATTAAAATGCATGAAACAAAAATTATCAAAGTTAGTTAATTTTAAAATATTTAAGGTTATTTTTATATTTTAAATGGAATAAGCAGCCTTTCATAAAAAAAAATCAATTCCTAATTTCTTTAATTTTAAAATAATATACCTTTAAACTATTTTTATAAAAATCACCTTTCATTCTCAAAAGTCAAACATCTGCTTTTTTTGATGCTTTTCTTTAAAACATAGCAATATAAGCTGAAAAAATAGGAGGCTAGACAGGCTACAAAGGTATCTTAGTTTCCAAGAAAGAAAGTGATACTCCTAAGATAAAAGATTGCTTATTTTACTTGAAAGTTAAGAATAACCTTGTATATTTTAAAATTAATTAATTTTAATATTTTAATACTTTTTTAGACAGGCTACAAAGGTATCTACAAAGGTATATTTTTATTAACTAATATTTAATTATACAGTTAACAACCTTGAATATCTTAGAATTAACCTACCTCAATTAATTTATTTCAAATATACTAGATCTAGCTTGTATGGATCTTAATTGAATTAATTAGTAATTCATTTATTAAAACAAATCATGTAATATTTTAATTATTGTTTAATTTCCACCTGTGTTTTTTTCTTGTGATAATTGTTTTTTTTTTAATAAATAATTGCTTGATTTCTTACAATTATTTTATATTATCTCATATTTTCCAATTATCCTGTACTTTCCAAATAAAAACTAAAGTTTTGATGGTGATATTAATAATTATTTTATGAATCCTAATATTCGAAGTTTTTTTTAAA